>OBAE01000499.1_pt1 | contig 29162 bp, 27 predicted proteins | sample 1517641 | NCBI WGS metagenome assembly OBAE01 (sample SAMN04571701, study PRJEB22368) | human gut metagenome | biome: human gut; material: stool | host: Homo sapiens | place: Luxembourg | collected 2012-08-30 | reverse complement strand
ATTTCTGCCGGTGTGTTTGCTATACCCTTTTTTCAAGATTAGATAGTTCTTTTTTGCTGTGTGATATATTAAAGCCCGTGAGCTTCCATATCGAGGAAATCCACGGGCTTTGTTGCGCTTTTTTTTACAGCGCCTTTCTTTTTTCTCAAAAACTTATGCTTATAGCGAAGAAGCAACGAATATATCGTAAATATTTTATGAAATTCAGTATATCATCGTTAGTGATTCACTATCGTCTTGTGTATTATGTCATATCTACCAAGTATACTAATACTATCAGCATTAGTTGTTACGACTTTAGTGTGATTGGAGGTGGAATGTGTGCAAAACGAAAAGAGCGTTGAACAGATAATCGGCAAACGTATTCAAAAGATAAGACAAGCTAAAGGCTATACTCAGCAACAGTTCGCTGAAGTAATTGGGTTATCTACTAACTATTTATCGGATATTGAAAGGGGAAAAAGCTCTGCTCGGTTGGATAAATTAGTTGCCATTATAAATGCTTTGGAATGTTCAGCAGATGATGTGTTCTCTGATGTTATTGACTTTGGCTACAAGGTCAAGAGTTCACGCTTATCAGAGCGTCTTGAAGCATTACCGCCGGAGGAACAAGAAAAGGCGTTTGCTATTCTTGATGCCTTTATTCAACAGACCATAAAGTAAATTTTGCGTGTTTGAGCCTGCGATTTTTCGCAGGCTTATTTTTTTGCCGAAAAACCTATCATTTTTGACGATATTGTGATATACTAATGCCATCATCGTTAGTTATACGCTAATAGCGATATTTTTTTGGAGTGAGAGTGTGAAACAGAAAACTTGTTGCTTTACCGGACACAGAGATATTCCTTTGGGAGATTATCAACTTATTTTCGACAAGACTGAAGAAATAGTTGAACGGCTTATAAAGAAGGGTTATCTATACTTTGGTGCAGGAGGAGCGTTAGGTTTTGATACCATCGCAGCTCTCGCAGTTTTGAAATTAAAGGAACACTATCCTGATATTCGCCTTATTCTTGTTTTACCTTGCCGATTCCAAACAAGAGGTTGGGCAAGTGAAGATGTAAAGATATACGAGAATATCAAAGAGCAAGCTGATAAGTTTGTTTATACATCGGAAGAATACACGAGAGGTTGTATGCACAAACGCAACCGTCATCTTGTAGATAATAGTTCGGCTTGTATAGCATACTTGACTGAAAGTAAAGGAGAAACGGCGTATACGGTAGATTATGCTGCTAAACACGGTTTGACCGTTAGACTGCTTGTGATCTGCAAAGGGAGGAACACGATGAAAAAGAAGCTGATAATATCATTGATTGCAGTAATTCTTGTTTTGGGAGTTGCTTTTGCTATCGGAGCTTTGGTGAAGGAGAATAAGGACACACTCCAAGATATGATAATTCGCATAGAATCAGCGATTAAAGAAGTGCTTGGTGATGATGTTAAAAAGCAGACAGAAACAATTGTTGTGGGTACTCTAAAATACGCCGATAAAGAAGGCAACGAAATCAACTATCATATTTTGAAAACTACATACTACGAGGCAGATCCTTCAGAAATCACAGGATTAAATGTGGATGCTCTTGGCGTTTTGATAAATCCTGATAGTGCGAACCGTTGCAAAGAAATGAAAATAAAAAATTGGGATGCAGCACTCTATGAGTTCGATGAACATTCATATCTTTGCTGGACTGACACACCAGAAATAAGTTATGTTTTAGAGTATGGCCCCGAAGCAGTCCCGGATGAAGAAATAGTTAAAATGGCAGAAAGTGCCGAAACGCTTGAAAGAAACAAATAAAAAAAACAGATGCCGAAAGCATCTGTCAAACACACAGTTATTTCGTAGAGTATTCTCCTTGACGAAAAAGAAAGGCACAATCCTTTGTTTTCAAGGACTGTGCCATTTTTTGTGACCATAATATTGACGGAGAATACTTCTTACACCGAAGCTGGTTTTAACTTTTCCATATTACTTCTTTTAAGCTTCATAGATGAGTGAACATATTTATCAAGTGTAATTTTTACGCTTGAATGACCTAATATTTCGCTAAGTGTTTTCACATCAAAGCCTGCTTCTATACATCTCGTTGCAAATGTGTGTCTAAGCGAATGGAAGTTAGCCTCTTCAATTTTTCCTTCAGCTAAATAGGCTTTGAATCTATTTTGCATTATTCGTGGCTCAACTATTTTTTTACATTTTCCCGATAGTACATAAGTGTTCGGAGAGCTTGCAAAGGGTTTAATAACATCTATAACAAACTCCGGTAGCGGTATAGTTCTCAACGCTGCATAGCTTTTAGGTTCGGTTACGATTATTCGAGTCTTTTGTAATGCCTTAGGATCTTCGCTCTGTAATCTTTGCATAGTGTGTTCAATCTTGATAGCGTTTTCACTAAGAGAAATGTTTTTCCATTGTAATGCACACAACTCGCCAATTCTTATTCCTGTATATAAACATAGAAACACCCCCAATTTATATCTATCAAAATTCTCAAGCTAAACAGAAAGCAATCGTTGTTCCTCTGTAAGGCTTAACACTCGCATTTCTTGAGTGTTCTTCTTAAAAGATATTCTTTCAAAACTGCAAACAACCATTACTCCATAGAATTGTGCATACTTAAACGACTCTTTAACTATAACCATAATATCAGACATACTTTTGGGAGAAAGTCCGCCGTTGCCGTCTATTCTTCCGTTTTGTAATTTACGAGAAATAAATTGCTCCATTAGAGATGTGCTGATTTTATTGATAGGATATTTGCCGAGATCGGGCTTGATGTGGTTTTCGATTGTGTTCCTATAACGAATGTAGGTTGACTCTTTAACACCTAATCGTTTGGCGTGTAACCACGCATCCAGCCAATATTCATATTTTTCCTTATCTTTTGTTTTTTCCAAATTGCTTGTTAAATCAGTGTAATTCTGAGCTTTGAGAAGTTTCGCTTTTACTTCGGTATAAGTAGGTGCATATAGGTATTTATATTTTGCTTTTCCGTTTCCGTCATAGGAATCAATATACCTTGCTTCCCATCTACCATCTTTTCTTTTATAAATGTTTTAACCTGTCCTTGACATTGCTTTCTTTCCTTTCTAATTATTATTGGCTGACGGACAATGTGACTGAAAATAGCTTTTTTATGCAGTCAAGAACTCTGTTTTTTTGCTTTAAGAAGCCAAAACAAAGTTCTTTTTCGACATTTTTCAGGTATTTTCGTTTGACACCTTGACAAATCCGACAACACTAAGTATAATAATAATTGTTAATTCGAGCTTTTTCTCCATTGTCAAGGAGAATACTCTACGAAAAATACTAAAATAGATGCTAAGTTGGATTCCCAACTAAAGAAGGATGCGAGCTAATTCATATAAAGTCGTTTTAAGATTAGTAATAGTATCTCCGGTCGGTACTAATAAATTCGATTTATATAATTGCTCACATTATCTAGACAAGGACGGTGTGCAAATGGAAAATATCGTAAATAAAAGTGAAAAAGAAGAATTAATTCAAACTTTAACTGGAGCACTTCCGGTTCTTAGAGCAGCTATTGGTATTTCTCAGGGAGAAATAGCTGAATATATTGGCGTTTCAAGACAGACTTATTGTGCATTTGAAATTGGAAAACGACAAATGAGTTGGAATACTTTTCTATCTTTGTTTTTGTTCTTCATTTCTAATGCTGAAACTAATAATCTACTGAAAACAAAGAAGGGATTTATCACACAGGTTTATAAAGTGTTGCAATACAAGTCTGAGCAAAATTCTGTTCAATACCCATAAGGGGTTGAAATATTAAATTATAGAAAAGGAGCGTATGAACAATGGATGACGATTTCGGCGGAATTATCGGTTTAGTAATTATTCTTGCAATTATTGCTTTTGTAATTTACTGCATCGTAATGATTGCGTCTGTTCTGGCGGGTATTGCCGGAGCGGGAGGAATTGCTTGGGGTGGCGGCACAGCCGTTGTCAACTACTGCAAATCCTTCAAAGAGAACATGATTGACAGTAACAGGGTTGCTGCCTAATCGGTTACATACTCTCTTTACAATTTGACAATGAGTCAAACCTTTCAATATCCAAAGGTGGTTGCGTATGCACGGCCATCTTTGGGTATTGAAAGGCAAGTTGTAGGTGGGTGTTCTCGATTTTCATTTGCATATCACAAAAATGGTGGAATTAGGAGGAGATGGAAATGGCTACTACACCACAGCCTGCAAAAAAAAGCTATTTCTTTGATAAGGGTTATAAAGACCTTGGCAATACGATTAAAGGTGCTTGGGCGAGAAACTCGGACTCAATAAAGAAATACGCATCTAATTTAGGAAATTTGGGAGATCACGGACTCCCTGCAAAATTGTTTTTAGGTTTAGTAAACATTCTTGCAATGGTTGCAGTTGTTGTTTGTGGTTCAGCAATTACAGCAGTAATCACATTTATCAACATTGTTATTCTTTTAGTCTTTATGGTTATTGTTTATATTGGTTTTACGATTATTTGGATTGTTGATAGACTGTACCTTGTAAGAAAGAAAATTTTTACTGCTTGTCACGAGTGTAAAGAAAAAAGTCTTATTCCTACATACATATGTCCAAAATGTGGAGCAAAGCATACTAATCTGACACCTGGTGTGTATGGTATTTTGAAAAGAACTTGTAATTGCGGAGAAAAGCTTCCTACCGCTTTCTTTAATGGTCGTAAGAACCTTGAAGCTGAGTGCCCAAACTGCGGACACAAACTTTCCGATAGAGAAAGTCGTCCGATTTGTATTCCTATTGTTGGCGGTCGTTCCGTTGGAAAGACTGCATTCATTACTGCATTTTCAAAAGAATTCATCGAATCTATTGCTCCTGCAAAGGGATTTGATATTGAGTTTTATAACGATAAAAAAGAAGACATTTATAAAGAAATCACTCAGGACTACATAGCTGGTAGCACAAGAATGACAGATAGACCTCAAGATGTGAACGCTGCAAGTTCTGTTTCCTTTAGTTTCTTTGTAAAGCACCCTGAGTTTTCGCCCGAAAGACTTGTCCACGTTTATGATATTGCAGGCGAGGTATTCACGGATAATAACGAGAATGAAGTTCAGAAACAGTATGAATACTGTCAAGGTATCGTTCTTATTATCGATCCATTTGCTATCCCTTCAATTAGATATAAATATGAGGAATTGCTTGCTCCGGAAGATGTTGCCGGTATTGGTAAAGCAGACATTAACGAGATTATTAACTCGTTCCTTAATAAATTAAGAGAAGTTACGGGATTAAGCGATAACAAGATGGCTACTGTTCCTTTAGCGGTAGTAATAAGCAAAATTGACTCTGCCGGCTTAGAGCAGGACATCGGGACTTTGGCGGTAAATAAGTTAATGAAGACTGATCCTGAGAAATTTACTGATTTCTTTGATACGCAAGATTATCTTTGCCGTAAGTTCCTCAAAGAAAACAATATGGAAAGTTTCTTAAACAATATTTCAATTCAGTTTAAGAATAATCGCTTCTTTGCGTGTAGTGCCATTGGGCATACACGTGATAAAGGACAGTATAAGCCTGAAGGTGTTCTGCCACCTATGGAATGGTTATTTAGAAATGCCGATCCTAAGATGGGACAGTTGTGGCACGATAACACATTCTCCAAAAAAACCATTAATGTAGAATAAAATCAAAGGGAGGTCTTATAATGGATGATTTCACCCCGTTAAATCTCTTTGGAAATGTTGATGCTGATAATGCAGTTGAATCAGGAGAAGCCACAGAAGAAAAAACTACTGATAGTAAAGAAACTGTTGAAGAAGAACCTCAGCCTGACAAACTTGATAAGGTTCTTGAGTCACAGCAACAGTTGTTGGAACAACTAGAAGATCTAAATGCTTTGTTCAATGCAAGAATTATGCACACCGAACACGAGGAAAAAATCGTTGACCAAATGCACAAGGAACTTCAAAAGTACAAAGAAGATATGTACGCTCAACTTGTTCGTCCTATTCTTCTTGATGTAATCGAAGTTAGAGATAGCATTATGCGTATGGCTGCTGCATATCTTGCTAAGCCTGAAGGTGAGCAAAACATTCCCAATAAAACATTTTCTGACTATGCTTTTGATTTGCAAGATATTCTTGAAAAGAATTCTGTTGAAATTTACAGAAGCAAGACAGGCGATGATTTTACTCCAATTAAGCAAAGAGTTATCAAAAAGGTAGCAACAGCGGATGAGACTTTGCACGGCAAAGTTGCTGAATCTCTTTCTTGTGGCTACAGCTACAATGGCAGGACAATCTCTGCCGAAAAAATAACAGTTTTTTATTTTGAAAAACCCATTGATGAAAATAAGAATAGTGAGGTAATTGAAAATGGCTAAGTATGTATTTGGCATTGACCTTGGTACTACATATTCGTGCATTGCTTATGTTGATGAAACTGGTCGTGCTACCGTTGTCAACAATCAGGAAGGAACCAACACTACCCCTTCTGTTGTGAATTTTGCAAGTCCTTCTCAGGTTGTTGTAGGTCAGGTCGCAAAAGAAAACGCTGTAATTGAGCCACAGAATACTGTGGCTCTTGTAAAAACTCTTATGGGTAAGAGTAACTTCGCAATCAATTACAATGGAGAAGATAAGTCCCCGGAAGAAGTATCTGCATATATTTTGCGTAAGCTTGCAGAAGATGCTTCTAAACTTATCGACTCCGAGGTAAAAGATGTAGTTATCACCTGTCCCGCTTATTTTGGCACCGCAGAACGTACTGCAACCAAAAATGCAGGTGAAATCGCCGGTCTTAATGTAATCGAGATCATCAGCGAGCCTACTGCCGCAGCGCTTTATTACGGTTGTGCAAAGGAACAAGGTGAAAAGACCATCTTGGTATATGACCTTGGTGGTGGTACTTTCGATGTTACTGTAATGAGAATTGGTGCAGGTAAAATTGAAGTCATATGCTCCGATGGCAACCACGAACTCGGTGGTAAGAACTGGGACGACGCCGTTATGCAGTATCTCGCAGGCGAGTTCTGCTCCGAAACTGGTTTTGATGGTGATTTTGATGAATATGCCCAGCAGGATCTCCGCCTCAAGGCAGAAAAAGCAAAGCAACAGCTTTCGTCTCGTGAAGAAGTTCCTGTTATGCTTGATGCAGCAGGACTTCGTGCAAGAATCAGTATTTCAAGAACTACATTTGACGAAATTACTCAGACATTGTTGAATGAGTCTATCGAAAAAACTGATGCAGCAATTGCAGTTGCCGAATCCAAAGGATACAAGATTGATGAAATCTTGCTTGTTGGTGGTTCGACAAGAATGCCGCAGGTTACAAAAGCTCTCGTAGAAAAGTATGGTATTGAGCCAAAGATCCTTGAACCCGATGAAGCAGTTGCAAAGGGTGCGGCTATCTATGCTCTTGGTGCTTATGAGCTTAAGGTTGAGGAATGGAAAGAGAAGGTTGAGTCTGGCGCAGTTGACATGACCGACGAAACTGTTAAGGAAGAGGTTGAAAAGTATCAGGAAGAAGCTGCTGTAAGCACAGTTGCTATTCCCGGACTTCGTGGACAGAAGATGAGCGAAGTTGTTACTGTTGCAACAACTAAGAGCTATGCACTTAAGGTTCTTGTTGAAGGAACTGAAAAGTGCTGCAATATGATTATCAAAAATGTAAAGATGGAAAATGGTTCTGTAAGTGTTACTAAGCAGTTCGGTACTGCTGATGATAATCAGGAAACAGCAGAACTCGTTGTATACGAAAGCGATTTTGATAGCGAGTATTATGATGTTGACGAGGACTTCACCCTTGGCACTTGCTCACTTGAGCTTCCTGGCAATCTTCCTGCAGGTGCTCCGATTCAGGTTACTTTCACGCTAAACAATGAAGGTATTCTCGAGGTCACAGGTAGAGATATGACTACAAATAAGGAAATCCATGCTACCATGCAGGCAACGGCTGGCACTACTATGTCTAAGGAAGACGTCGCAGCGGCTAAAGCGAAATCAAAGAATATCGCTGTAGAATAAAGACATTATTGCCTGCCACAAGCAAGGTCTTCTTGTGGCAGGCAAGTTTTATCTGGAGGTATTGTAATGGGTATTCGTGTTGGTATAGATTTAGGAACAACTTTTAGCGCAGTAGCAAGAATTGATCCTAGCACGGGTAAGCCGATGGTTATAAAGAATAGTTTTGGTTCAGCGACAACTCCATCGGTATTATGTTTTGAAAGAGATGGCAATATCCTATTCGGTGAAGATGCCAAAAATATGCAGTCTGTTGGTGATACCAATGCAATAGCGTTTTTTAAAAGAAGTATGGGTAAAGATATGTTTTCTGTTGACATTCTCGGAAAAACATATACTGCAACAGACCTTTCAGCTATTTTGCTACGAAAATTGAAAGAAGAAGCTGAAGAACAAATCGGAGAAAAAATAGATGCAGCGGTAATTACTGTTCCTGCATATTTCACTCATAAAGAGAGAGCTGCAACAATCGAAGCCGGAAAGAGAGCCGGACTTGAAGTTATAGCAATTATCAATGAGCCTACAGCCGCAGCATTTGCTTACGGATTAAATGAAAAGAAAGAAGAACAGACAGTTCTTATCTACGACTTGGGTGGAGGTACTTTTGATGTTACGCTTGCCCATATTAACCAAAATGAAATAAGTATTTTAGGAAGTGACGGCGATCACGAACTCGGCGGAAAAGATTGGGATGACTGTATCGCTCGTTATCTTACAAGTGAATTTCTCGAAAAATATGGCGTTGATTTGAGTGATGATCCCGAAATGGTAGCTTCACTTTTAGTCACGGCTGAGAACGTAAAAAAGCAACTAACGTCTAAGGATATGGTAAGTGTACCGATTACTTATCAAGATATTCGTGGGACTATAGATATAACAGAAGAAACCTTTGAGTCGATTTCTCAATTTCTTATTGGAACTACAAAGGATGTAACCGAAAGACTGATGGATTCTATCGAAGTTAACTGGAATCAAATCGACGGCGTTATTCTTGTCGGTGGTTCGACAAGAATGAGGATGATCCATAACTATGTATATGAAATGTCAGGCAAACCGCCGCTTAGTGGTGTTAATGTTGATGAAGCGGTTGCTTTAGGTGCAGCTATCCGAGCAAACATTACCGATAAGGGTGAAGCAGTTGCTACTATTGGTGGACTTTTTGGAAGGACAAAATCAAGTGGTTTGTCTATTCAAGGTGCTAAAGCAGTCACTGATGTTACGGCACATTCCTTGGGTATGATCTCTATTAGTCCTGATGGTGAGGAATACATCAATAGTATCATCATTAAGAAAAATACGAAGATACCCGCAAGTAACGCCAAACCTTTTAATTTAAGGACTCGTGCGAAAGATAATGAACTCGAAGTATATGTTCTGCAAGGCGAATATAAACGCCCCCTCGACAACACGATAATCAATAAGTATGTTATTTCAAAAATTGAAAGAACCAGTCCGCCTAATTCTGTTATTGAAGTAACCTACGAATATACTGCGAATGGTGTTATAGAAGTATCTGCGGTTCAAAAGGAAACTGGCAAAAAACTTCCTATTAAGATTGAACCAGTTCCTGAAGATATGAGTTGGACTGACCTTTCCCCGAAAGATAATATGACCGGTGGAGATATGCCGTCTGTTGATGTAATGTTGGCTATTGATTTGTCAGGAAGTATGAGTGGCGAACCGACAAGAAAAGCGATGAACGCAATGGATGACTTTGTTAAGCAAATGGATAGCGACTATACCCGCATTGGAATAATCGCTTTTGCTGACACCACAAAAGTAATTCTTCAACCGACAGACGACTTTAAAGCCGTTCACAACACGCTTTCAAGGCTTGAAAGCGTAGATGTTGGTATCTGTAATGATGCAGAGCCTTTCATCTCTGCTTACGGAGTGTTGAATGGCGGATTTATGAAAAAAGAAAGTGATATAAAATACATAGTCGTTTTAACTGATGGTTGTTGGAACAATACATCTACTGCAATTAGTGCCGCAAAAAAATGTCACAAGGCAGGAATTGAAGTGATGGTATTAGGTTTCGGTTCTGCTGACCACGCATTTTTGAAAAAAATCGCTTCTACCGATGAATTTGCATCAATAACTGATTTGTCAGATCTTGGCGGCTCGTTCTCCAAAATTGCACAAGCCATTGGTGAAGGTTCTACTGGTCTAAGTGTACTCTAATTAGGGAGGTTTATTATGGCAGACAACTGGTATGTCATTCTTGAACTGGAGTTCGATCCACCAGTTGAAGATGAACAGAAAATAGCGGATAAAATAGATGAACGAGCAAAGTATTGGTCTACGCACTTTAATGATTTTAAGATGGGTGCGCAATACAGAGCTTGGCATCAAAACATCCCACAAATAAAAAAAGATATGATTGGTGCGGCTAATATTAGGAAACAGTTGGCGGCGGATGCTTGCACAATAGTTTATGGCCCTGTTGACAAGCTCCTTAAAACCATTGGTAGAAAAGGAAATATTACTGCCGATGAAGGCGACAAACTTTCTAAAAAACTGAAAATATCCGTTGATGTCGTAAAAAAGAGAGCAGCAAAACTTGGCATTAAATGGGATGCAAGTGGTGGCTCAAAAGATTATCAAGCAACATACGACAAGTATTACAAAACAAAACCGCAAAATGCTTCATCATTTGATGGAATGAAGCAGATGTTATCATCTTTTAATGTTGATAATCTTTATGATTTTCTTTATGTAAATACTACGGTTAAAAATGCCAACAGATTACCTTGTGAAACATTACGACAGAGAGCTGCGGAAAAGAAAAAAACTGAGTTTTATAAGAACGATAGCGTAAGCGGTACTGGTTCAAAACTCTGTGGTCAATGCGAATTAGCTTTTAAGGATGAAAGCAGTAAAGATGTTTATGACAAATATCTAGAATACACAAAGCGTAAGGCTATCCTCGATGACGCCAAGAGTATTGCAGATATTTCCGGTGAATTGAGTGCAGAGCAGGCTGATGAGTTTATTGGTCAACTTACACAAATATTTAGAGATCGTAAACTTTCTGAAGAAGTACTTACAGCTTTCTGCAAAATTGAAAAGATTTCTTACAATGCTTCTGGATCAGAAACCCACAATGCAAATATTAAGGTCTGCCGATGTGGTTGTATTAATGATGTTTCTGATGGTCGAAAAGTTTGTAGTAACTGTGGATTAGAACTTGAAATCAAGTGTCCTAAGTGCGGAACTACAAATGATGCCAATATAAAAGTTTGTAAGTGTGGCTTTAAGTTTGAAAACATTGATAGAGCGTTAGCATTATGTGAGCAGGCAGAACACGCTATTGATGCCCTTGATTTCACCGTTGCTAAAGCACACCTTTCCGATGCGACTCGCTATTGGCCGAACAGCTCCAAGGTACAAGCTTTGAAGGATAGGCTTGCTGAGTTTGAGCAACGTGTCGGCAAAGAAGTCGCAAAAATGCGTGATGCAATAAAGGAAAAGAGGTTTTGTGAGGCACGTAGCCAATATACAAGCATACAAAAGCTCTTTTCAGGATATTCTGATGCCACAATAGAACAAGAAATCTCGCAATCCATTACTAAGGCTCAAGCTTTGTTTAATCAGGCTAAAGTTGCAAAGGTTGAGAAGGATATACTTGAGTTGTGTGCTCAAGCATATGAACTCTGTTCTGATTTACCCGGTGTAAAAGAACTTATGCCTGCTCCGTCTGCGGTTACGGGTATGTTTGTAAATGTAAACGGAAATATGAAAACTAATACAGTGTCTTGGACTGCAACAAACGATAAATCTATTAAGTATATTGTTGTAAGAAGTACAAACGGTTGGATTCAGCATATTGCTGACGGTGAAACTATTTTCAGAGGGAGCGCTAATTCGTATTCTGATAAAGCAATCGAACCTGGTGTTACTTACTACTACAATGTATTTGCTGAAAGAGCTGGTGTGTTCTCTCAAGGAGCAAAAGGAGAAGCAGTTGTTAATCTATTTGAGCTCTCTAATGTTTCTATTACAGCTGCGGATGCTTCCCTAAACATAACTTGGGACAGTTTGCCTGCAAATGCAACTGCCGAAATTTATGAGGTGGCGTCTAATGGTAATAAGAAATTAGTAGCAACATCTTCTTCTGATTGTTATTTGGTTTCGGGATTAACAAACGGCACCACATATTCTTATCAGGTTCTCCTTTCTTACATCGTAAACGGTAAAAAAGAAGTAACAAAGGGTATTGTAAAGAGTGGTGTTCCTGACTGTCCGCCTGAACCTATTGATACGCTTAGAGTTAAGCCTACGCAAGATGACAGCTTTGAAGCAATTTGGTTTCAAGATAATGCAAATGATGTACGACTGTTCTGTTCAGCACAGAAACCCAAATACAATCTTGGCGACATAGTATCTCTCTTGAATCTTGAGCAGGAGATGCGACCATTACAGCAACGCCCCCTTTCCTCTCAAACCAATCAAAGTTTGAAGCCTAATGAAAAGGGCGCTTCGTTCCAATATAACGGTACAGAGCTTTTATACATAGTTGCGGTTGTCGTTAAATCAGGTTCAGCAGTCTTTGGTTCTTTGGCAAGAGCAAGTAAAGGTGAAACTGTAAATATTAAAGCTATTAGACCTGTAAATGGGCAAATAAACATCTATATTGATGCTCCCACAACAGCGACTGGTTTTGTAGTGCTGTATCGCTTTGACCAATTCTCATCAGACCTTGGGGATGTTAAAACGATTAGAAAGTACATTCCTCTTAAACAATATCAGTTGAATAGTGCCATAGTATTAGACACTCTTGAACCTAAAAAATACTACTTTTCTGTTTTTGCAGAGTTCAAGCGTGATGGAGAAAAAGATTACTCGGCTGGATCAGACTATTTGTTTGATAATTCCCCAAGAGAGAATATTACTTACTCAATCTCAGTTAATAAAAAACTGTTCGGAGATAGTAGTGTTGTTCTTGAGTTTGAAGCTGAAAATAAAGAGTTTGAATTGCCTACTATTGATGTAATGTCTGCTATAGGCAACACACCAATGTTCAAATCGTCTGCAAAGTTATTCCATTCTATTCCAGCACAGCACGTAGACGGTTCTTTACAAGTTAAAATTCCGTTACCGAAAGGTTTGGCGAAAGACACCTATATCAAGGCGTTTTTCAAGGATGAAAAAGCACAAGCAGGAAATCAGCTTCGCTTGAAATTGAAATCAAATTATAAGATTAATTAGGAGGACTGGATATGGGAATGAAAACTACGTTTATATGCCCTTATTGCTTTGAAAAGCATAAATTATCTGAGGTTCAATTCAGATGTACTAACAAACGATGCAAAGATTTTGACGATGTGGAAATGACAAAATATGAAAATGGTAATCTAAAAATGCCCAAGCAAGGCAAAAAGACATTTTCTGTTCCCTCAAAAAACGCCTTCTCTGTTCCGCAGTCTGCCAAATGTCCTGAGTGTGGAAATACTACATATAAACACATATGCCCTTCTTGCCATAACGAATTACCCGAAAGCACGCTAACCGGAAAGGATATGATTATTTCCGTTGTTGGTTCTCGTGCTACGGGAAAGAGTCACTTTGTTGGAGTTATCATTAAGGAACTACGAGATAGAATTTCTGTAAGTTTTGGTGGCTCTCTCGAAGGGTTTGCTGACAGTTATCAGAGATGGCAAACCAATTTCGGAAATAGTCTTTATGATAATAATATGAAACTCGAACTTACTCAGAGTAGTGTTCAAAATGTTGATAACGGTGCCTACAGACCTTTGATCTTTAAACTTAAATTGAAACATAAGGCATTATTTAAGGAGTCTATTGAAAGCTTTACTTTCGTTTTCTTTGATACTGCGGGTGAAGATTTAAACGATGAAGATACGATGAGTACTGTTAATAAGTATATCTGTAAGTCGGCTGGCATTGTATTCTTGCTTGATCCTATGCAGATTCCTGCTGTTGCTAATCAGTTGGATGAGTCCACAGTTAAGCGTGCCGCTGCAATTGATTATCGCTCTGCGGCAAAAGCAGATGATATTATGACCCGTGTCTCCAACTTGATTAGAAACGATAGAAAGTTGCCTGACACAAGCAAAATCGATATTCCGGTTGCAGCGGTATTTTCAAAATTTGATGCTATTGAACCGATAATTCCTACTGATTGTACTGTGCTTAATCCGAGTCCGCATTGCAGCGAAAAGCACTTTGACATGTCTGACTGGCATAATGTAAATTCGGAGATACTGGCATTGCTTCACGAGTGGGGTGCCGATGCGTTTATTTCGCAGTTGGAAACAAACTACAGCAATTTCTCCTACTTTGCCGCATCTGCTTTGGGATTAAACAACAATCCTGATCAGTCCGGTAAGATTGAAAGACCTCGCCCTCATAGAATTGAAGATCCTTTCTTGTGGATTCTCAAGGAAAACGGAGTAATTAAGGGCAAGTAATTTTCCATAATGAAACTCTCACACATAAGTATGTCAGGAAAGGATGTTGGTTAATATGAAACAGTATAAAGCAGTAGCAGGACCTAAGAATATAAACGTTGGTAAGGGCGACACTTAGTCCGCTTTTAACACCTTTGCAGAGATTATCAACCGTGAGGCAGCAGGCGGATGGGAATATCATTCTATGGAAACCATCACTGTTACCGAAAAAACCCGGCTGTATGCAGCAGCCTATCCCCATGAACTACTATATGCTAATTTTTGTTAATGATATGTAATTTGTTATTTGGCAGTACTTATGTGTGAGATTTCATATATTTTGGAGGAAGAGTATTGAAAGAGGTATTTTTTAGCGAAGAACAACTACACAATCTCAATGAGGTTGGTAAAGAATTGTTCAAAGATGAGCAAGATCCAAGAAGTTCGGCTTACATTAGAAAGCTGAAACGGCCAAAAATAAGTGTATTTAAAGTGATTCTATTCTATATACTTTTTCCTGCTTTAGTTTTGACCGCACTTATTGTTGTACTAAAATATTTAGGTTTACCTACAACAACCACAGTTGTTATTATAGCAATCATTCTATTGGCGTATATCCTACTTACAACAAAACGGATGTTTATATGTGCTATTAGAATCTATCAAAGATATGCGCCCGACTCACTACGAAATAAATGTCGATTTGAGCCTTCTTGTTCTGAATATATGATCCTTGCCATTGAGAAATACGGCTTAATTAAAGGATTGCAAAAAGGAATATGTCGCTTGAAACGATGTAACATAGACGGTGGAGGCTTTGACTTCCCATAATAATATTTGAAAGAGGTGCAAACGATGAGTCTACATCAAATAATTTACACATCTTGTATGTGTGGTATTAACGGAGTAAATGATGGTCAGCAGGTTTTTTCGTATGATGCTTCGTTTAAGGACGCAAACAACGACGAGGTAAAAAGCCTATTTTCCTATCAACCGCCAGTTCTTGAACCCGGTGTAATTATGACGGAGGAAATTGCTCTTACATTGCCTAAATCCTACACCTACAGAAAATTGGACAATGGAGCGTGTGCATTAGCACTAAATACCTATCTCGGTAGGGACTATATGGGTAGCGCGGGTCGTTTTGGTAATCATCTTAGTCACGTTATTATTGCAGATGAAAGTGATGTGCAAAACTATCCTTGTGAGTTTTACGGTAGTAGTTTACTGAGAGATCATATGGAGTTTGAGGAAGTCAACAATCCTAACAGACCTGACTTTCTTCCTGAACCTGTGCTTGAACGAGGCTTTACTGTAGATATTGATACAGTCATTGACTTTTTAAGTGTAGATGGTCGTATCGAGATTTTTAAAAATATGCTCCACGCTGTTCTTGCCTTTGAAACCGAAAGGAAAAGAGTGGTGATTTGTGATGAGCCTGAAAATGTCATTCTGTGGATCGCAGCTATTGAATATGCATTACCGTTAAAGACGGCACTTGGCATCAATTTCTCCACATATGATTTTGATCCTTCTCTTTCGGCTTCGCAAATATGTGGCGTAATTCCTAAAGGCACTCGTTACACGGCAGAAAGTCAAAGACTTCATTTTGTATTTGACCTTTACCAAAATAGTTGTGCAGAATTTGAGAAAGATGAGCTTTATTTTGATTTTATTGATACCTCTATGTCTTTTTCATATGATAGTTTGCAGGACTTCCATCGCTTTATTTTGGAAGGTTATTCCTATGACAAAGCAGATGAAAAAATGTATGCAGCATACAGATTGTATTCCTTTCTGTCTGATGGTATCTCAGGATTAACCGAAAACGAGATTAAGGCTGCATTAGATTTTGCAAGTGAATATGCTTTGCCTGCGGAACAACTTCGCATTCTTCAAATTCTGTTTGAGCAGAAAGATTATTTATTGAGAACCGATAAACAGTCTTTCCTTTGCGTAATGCGTTATGCAATTTCAAAGTACGAAGTACTTTCTGAAGACTATCGTACAGTTATTAAGAACTTGATGGTTGACAGAGTATTGTATGAATTTCTTAACAACGAAAGCGGAGAGAGTGCATTTGCATCTTTCTATGATGAAATCGATTCTGTTTGCAGAGATAGTGGATTCAACGTTGCAACAGAACTTATGAGAAAGAGCAACCGTGAAAAGTTGTTTGCCGTAATGCATAATGATATTGCAACTTGGAAAATTGCATTTATCGTAAAGGTGGTTTCAACATTCGTTAAGGATCAGCGAGTATCGGTAAATGACCTTTTGATCGATGCGCCTCTTGGACAAACCTACTACGGATTAGTTCAGGCAGTTTATTCGAAGAATGCCCAAAATGGATTCTTTCTTGTTACTCGAATTCTTGATGAGTTCTCCGTTGATTGTAACTACTTGGTGAATATGGCACTTAACATCGAAGGGATGCTTTTTGATCTGCCTAATGGAAATCAAGAGGTTGCATCTATGTGGAAATACTTTGGTCAAACCATGGTGAAATGTCAACGGGATGACTTTGCCACGGCGTACTCAGTGTTGGGAAGTTATCAAAGATACGAGCAGATATATATGTTGTATTCGCTTGCAATGTCAAATGCTACCGGAATAGCGGAAAGCCAGCGTATATTTAATGAACACTATAAAGCTTTTTTGACTCGGGATAGAGATTATTCGCAACAATATGGCGACCAAATACTGAACAATTATTACCGTAGATTGGAAAGATTTGATAGTGAGTCTGCATACGATGCGAAATTAGATTTGTTCAGTATTGTTTCTTCCGCAAGAATCGATGCGCCATTTGCAGAAAGTTTAGTTAAAGATATTGTTAAGATTATTCCTTTTGAAAGTCCGTCAAGAGAAAATGGCAAACTTATCCAAGGAACATTTGAGTATCTTTACAATAACCTTCGCAAACCAGTCACAGGCAAATTATTACTTTTAGTAATTGCTATGGTACTTGAAAAATGCAAAAAGACAAGTCAGTTACACGATGCATTTGAAAGTCTTGAACGACTTACTGCAAATGCTAAAGCGGATATGTCAAGAGTTACAGAGCGTTCGGCAGAAAGATATTTTGATTGGTTGTTACCTGAAGTATGTGACCTTTGTGAAAGAACAAGCGATATTGAAAGTTTATATGATCTATTTGAAATGCCAAGCGATGTGGCTTCTCTATTCTTTACTTCATGTGCAAAGATTTATCTAAAGCAGAGTAAGGGTGATAAGGATTATGGCATTTTCTGCGAGTTTTTAGGACTTGTATTTAAAAAAGGCAATTCTCAAATACGAGAGGAAATCGGAAAAGTCCTTTGCAAACTAAGCAAACAAAAACTTTCTGATTTGGACGAATCGGTAAAGGATATTTATCATAGTGATAGAACTGCACTTCGCCAGTGGGATGAGATTAAAGATGTAGCTGAATCTACCAGTCCGATCTTGAATAACCTTTCTAACTTATTCAAAAGAAAAAAGGACTAAGCAAACAGTCGAAAAGGTTTGGAATTCAGCGATGACCAATCAATGTATTGTTGATGATGTTGAACACATTATAAGGAGAATTAATAATGGGAAAGTCTTGGGAATTAACAGAAGATCAAAAGAAAGAAATACAAGAGCAGCAAGCGGAAATTGGTGCTCAATATGATCCGGAAACCGGACGAAAGAAAGGTGAAACCGAAAACACCGGAGATAATGAAGATGTCGAAGGTATGGAAGATGTAGAAGCTTCTCGCAATAGTCGTGAGAGAATTGACGATGATGACAACATCAGATAAATAAAACAGAAAGGAGAGGTAATATGAGCTATGAACAAAAATCTGGCGAGCTGATGGTTAGAGCCACAGAGATTATGAATAGTGGTATGGAGTTAGTTGACTTGTTTGTAAACAAGAACTATTTGATTGACCTCGATAAATGTCAGCCTGTGGCTTTGGATGCGAGTCAAAAATCATTTTCGTATATGTCTTTATATGAGATTAGCAAGATTGTCTATGACCGTGACGAAAATATCAACGATAAGCTAGTAAGTGTGTATAGCGCCCTCTCCAATTTTGGCAGTACCGCATTATTGGTGTTGTTTAGTGATTCTGATGGTGTGAAATTTTATCTTGGAACCAGAGATACAAATCAACCGAATGTCGCTAAAGAAATACTACAGAAAAGTTTGCGAGGTAATTTCCCTGGTATAGAAATAAAAGAACAGGCATCAAGTCAAGTTGCTCGTTTACTTGAAGGTCATATCCCTGATGTTTATTCAAATATGGCGGTATCTTCTGTTTCTATCGTTCCAAGTCCGAGAGATGAAGATAAAGAGCATTTTATTCAAGGTTTGGAGAAGTTTATTGATTCAATGTCAGGCGAAAAATACACTGCCGTGTTTGTTTCTTCGCCTTTAAGTAAGACTGATCTTGAAGCGAAAAAGAGAGGTTATGAGGATTTATACTCTGCACTTTCTCAATGCGCTCAAGTGAATTTGACGTATAGTGAGAACGACAGCGAAGCTATCGCAAAAGGAATAAGTGACAGTTTTTCAACTGCAATCAATGAAGGTATAAGCGACACTACCGGAACAAATTATGGGACGAGCACATCTAAGTCACGCTCACACAATCATGGTAGTAGTTTCGGTATGTTTGGGGTTGGACATAACTCAGGAAGCGGTAGAGCTAAAACATCCACAACTTCAAGTGGTACTTCGACAGGTCACACGGATACTCGCTCCGAAACAGAAACAACCGGAAAAACAACCTCTGATACAACAACTACTACGACTGGTAGTACATCAACGATTGCTGTAACTAAGCAAAATAAAACCGTTCAGGCTCTACTTGGCAGAATTGATGAGCAACTTGAACGAATTAAAAGCTGTGAATCTTATGGTTTGTGGGATAGTGCTTGCTATTTTATAGCCGAAAATCCCGAAACATCTTTAGTAGCTGCTAATACTTTTAAAGCGATTGTTGCAGGCGAAAAGACATCGGTAGAAAATTCTTTCATTAACTTGTGGGACAACGAGTACGAAAATTCTGAAAAAAGTCTAATGGTTATGGACTATCTCAGGTATGGTATGCACCCAAGATTTAAGTATCTTCCTGAACCGCAAAATGGTAGCTATACTGAGCAGATTATTACGCCTGCAAGTCTAATTAGTGGTTTGGAACTTCCGGTACTGATGGGATTCCCACACAAGTCCGTAAGTGGTGTTACGTCTATATCTTCAGCGGAGTTCGGCAGAAACGTATTTGCTAAAGGTATGATTAAGAGTTACAGAAACATTGATATTGGTGCTATTTTCCATATGGGTGAAGTGTTTAAGAGCAATCGTGTTAGGTTGGATCTTGAAAGCCTTTCTGCACACTGCTTTATTACTGGCTCTACTGGCTCAGGTAAATCAAACACCACATATAAGATTATTGATGAATTAACATCAAGCAAGAATGATGTTAAATTCTTAGTAATCGAACCTGCAAAGGGAGAATACAAGATTGCTTTTGGTGGTATGCCCGGCATAAATGTATTTACAACAAACCCAAAGTATTACAATATGCTCAGCATAAATCCCTTTGAATTTCACGAAGAAGTCCATGTGCTTGAACATCTTGACCGTTTGATTGAAATATTTAGTGCGTGTTGGCCGCTTTACGCAGCAATGCCAGCTTTGCTTAAGGCATCTTTTGAGCAGGCATACATAAATCACGGATGGGATTTGAACCATTCTGTATATGTGGATCGAGGAAACGGAAAATATCCTTCCTTCAAGGATATAGTAGAGATTCTTCCCGTACTTCTCGACAAGTCGGAATTTTCAACACAAACAAAGGGTGACTATATTGGTTCACTGGTTACTCGTGTTGAATCCTTGACAAATGGCTTATTGGGACAAATCTTTACGGGAAATGCAATAGAAGATGCTGTGCTATTTGATGAAAATACAATAATTGATTTAAGCAGGATCGGCTCGGCGGAAACAAAAGCTCTCTTAATGGGCGTCCTAGTGTTAAAACTAAGCGAATACAGACAATCTACAGCTACAGGCACAAATTGTCCAGTAAAACATATTACTATTCTTGAAGAAGCACATAATCTTTTGAAGCGGACTTCGACCGACCAAGGTCAGGAATCTGCAAATGTTCAAGGTAAGTCGGTAGAAATGATCAGTAACTCCATTGCAGAAATGCGTACCTATGGCGAAGGATTTATTATTGTCGATCAATCTCCTACGGCGGTTGACATTTCTGCTATTAAGAATACTAATACCAAGATTATTATGCGACTACCCGAAGCAAATGACTGTGAGGCGGTAGGTCGTTCTATAGGTCTGAATAAGGATCAGATTCTTGAATTGAGTAAACTCGATAAAGGTGTTGCTGCAATATATCAAAACAATTGGCTTGAAGCTGTATTGACTAAAATTGATAAATGTAGCGACCGTTATGAAATCAAGTCTGTGCCCATTAATGATAGAAAACATCAGGTTCGTCTTGTTGGCGATTTACTTGCTGAACTTGTTGCTCAAGATGAGTCTAAAGATTTTAATATGTCATGGTTTAATACGATATTCAATAGCTCAAAAGCACCGGAATATCTTAAAACAAGATATAAAAAACTATTGATGGAATATAAAAAGGTATGGAAAACAAAAGAGAAAAACAAGGCTTTTTCAGCTCTTGTAGCTCAGTTGCTAAATTGTGAAGATATTTTCAGGATGTTTGAGGACAAGCTGCCGCCGGTGGTCAAAAAGAAGGCTGACATCAATAAGGAATACCGTCAGAAATGTGATGAGTGGTGTGATCTTGTCTATGACAATCTTGATATATATGCCGATTTTGTCGATAAGAAAACAAAAGATACGGCATTTATCAGTATCTTGCTTCACAAGATAGCTACTGAAAAGAAAAACACTCGGTACAAATTGGTACTATATTGTGTTGGATAAGGAGAATACGGTATGTCAAAGATTAGTGAAACCACAGAAGTAAACGAAACCCCTGAAAGTTTGGATGAAACCGAAGGTATGGATTCTGACTTTGAAGCAGAACTTGATAGCAAATGTGAAGAATATACGAGTGAAGAACGTTCACTTGAGGATATTCAAAGGGATAAAGAAGAACTTATGCAAATGCGAGAAGAACTGATTAGGTACAAAGAATCTCAAGAAGCGGATACAACTGAAACTGATGACGGGAATGAAGATCCTGAAAAGGTGCTAACTTTAAGACGACATAGATAACGAGGTGAATTAAGCAATAATGAGCAGGATAGGTTACAATCAGCTCTCAGCAGCAGAGAAAAAAGCATATGAGCAATTTGAACGAGCATTTAACAGTTGTTCATCTACTGTTGATAGTAACGGCATTGACCGCAATGTGGATGTAATGAAAGTTCTGCAAGTTGCTCTCGGTGATAATCCTCAAGTAATCTACTTTAACAAAACGCAGATCCACATTTCCGCATCGCTTTTTGGCGGAAAACAAGTTCATTTTAGTGGTGCGGTTTCCTCATCTCAAGCGAGGACAATGCAAAAGCAGTTGGAAACAGCCTTAACAAAAGCTATCGAAGAAATAGAACTTCTTAATCCGTTATCCAACTACGACAAACTTATCTGTATATATGAGTATTTGCAAGATAATGTTACTTACGATTCAAAAGAACTCGAAGCTTGTTGCCGTTTAGGACGAAGTGTAAATCCAATGTCGCACAACGCTTATGGGGCATTAGTAAATAAGAAAGGTGTGTGCGATGGTATTTCATCGGCTTTTTCTCTGCTCGCCCAAAGGATGGGTTTTGAATGTTCGATGGTAAGTGGTAAAGCAACATTTAGAACATCAGGCTTTTCTGAACACGCCTGGAATGTTATCGAAATTGCGGATAATTTCTATCACATAGATGCAACTTGGGATGTAAACCACAAAGAACAAACTGGTGAGTATTCATACGAGTATTTTTGTGTGAATGATGACTCAATAAACAGAGATCACGATTGGGACATAAAAACAACTCCGGTTTGTTCTCGTGAAGATATCTCGTTTTATATACGAAACCGTTGCTACGCTAACAACCTTTCTCAACTTGAAGAAATTTTTGCAAGGTATGCTAAGAGCAAACAGAAGGTTGTTAGAGCAAAAATTGCTGACGGAATAGCCATTCCTGAACCGGAGGACCAATACCTCGGTCAAAAATTAGTTAATGTTGCATCATCTGTAGGTCGGTATGCTGCAATTAAGTTTATTTGGAATAAGAACTCAAGATGTTTTTATGCAAAGTTTGATTAATAGGGGTTTAGAAGATGAGAAAGAATAAAGTGCAACCAGCTCACAAAAGTTATTTTTTGGGGCAAGGTTATAAAGATATCGGAACAGCCATTAAAACTTCTTGGCTTAAAAATGCACAGACTGCAAAAGCCTATTACGACAAGTACAGTGAAAAAGGATTAATGTCCTTAAAGGGCGTTTATAATTTGTTTTGTGCCTTATCTGTAGTTTCCTTTGGCACTGTATTTTTTGCATTGATTAGTGCCGTAATGGTTACTTTCGTATCTTTATTCTTTGTACTAGTGTATATTGGCTTCTCTGCTGCTTGGATTTTTGATCAAGCATATCTTGCAAGGAAGAAGATTTTTACTGCCTGTAATGAGTGTAAATGCAAATCTTTAATTCCTACATATATTTGTCCTAAATGTGGAGCACACCATACAAACTTGACTCCCGGCGCTTACGGTATCCTTAACAGAACTTGTAAATGCGGCGAAAAGCTTCCAACTACCTTTTTTAATGGCAGAAAGAAGCTTAAAGCAATTTGCCCTAATTGTCTTTTGGAGGGTAAAACGACTTACTTGAACGACTGTGAAAGCAGACAGCTTTGCGTGCCTGTTGTCGGTGGTCGTTCTGTTGGTAAAACGGCATATATTACGGCTTTTTCAAAGAAATTTGTTGAGTTCGTTGCTCCGCAGAATAATCTTGAAATTGAGTTTTACAATGGAGCTAAAGAAGCAATTTATTCGGAAATTAAAGCAGACTTCGCACACGGAAGTACTCGAATGACTGTAAGACCTCAAGACATCACTCAATCAAGCTCAATATCATTTAGCTTTTTTGTTAAACATAAAGCTCTTAAACCCGAAAGACTGATGCACATATATGACATTGCCGGTGAAGTGTTTACTGACAATAATGAGAACGAAGTACAACGACAATATGAGTATTGTCAAGGCATCATCTTTATTATTGATCCTTTTGCTATACCAACTGTTAGAGCAAAGTATGAAGCATTGCTTACACCTGAGGATAGAGCAGGTATTGGCAAAGCTGATATTAACGGAATTATAAATGTGTTTATAAACAAACTCAGAGAAGTAACCGGACTTTCCGACAGAAAAATGTCTAAAGTGCCGATTGCGATAGTTATTGGAAAAACTGATTCCGCTAATTTGCGTGATGAATTCTCTGACGAGAAGATTGAAGAAATCGAATATCTTAATACAAAAACCGAAATTCACAGAAGTGATGCTATTGACTACCTATGCAGAAAGTTTTTGAAGGAAAACGAAATGGAGAGTTTTGTCAATGCTATCGAAATGAAATTTAAGAACAATAGGTTCTTTGCTGCAAGTGCCATTGGGCACACAAGAGATGCAGGAGCTTATAACCCCGTTGGTGTATTGGAGCCTATGGAGTGGATCTGTACCATAACGGATAAAAAATTGGCTTCTCTATGGGTAAAGGAAAAGTACGCTAAGAAGCCACTAACAAAAATCATAGATGAGCTGGAGGGATAAATATGGGTGAACTAATTTTTTATATTATTGTCTTTATTGTTGTTTCCGGACTCATTATGGTTGGAACTAATATCCTATATGATCTTGCTGCTGCAATAATTCCTTTAGCGGCAGTAGTAATGATTATTATTGGAATTATAGTTGGTTTTGGCGTTGCAATCAAAAACACCTTCTCAGTTTATAAGAAAGTATATACGAAGAAAGGAAAGTAAAGATGGAATCGTTTTTCAAAGATATTTTAGATTATTTCCTAAACTTTATTTCCCAGTATTCCTTTTTCGTTAACTGGGATTACTATGGTGGTTTGTTTTCAAAGTATTTTTCGGTCGGTGGGTTTATTATTGGCTTTATTTTTGTTTTATTAGTTTACTTCTCCAGTGCCGAGGAACAAAAGAAAGCTGGCTTTTTCAAAGTGTTGCCGATTATTGCGGTAATTAACAGTTGTACTGTCCTTACAAATTTCATTAATAATTCCTTTAACCAAGGGTTTTCCTATAGCGGAATAGAATCAATGATAAATGCACCCGATAATATTATTTCGGGTTTCATTTTGACGTTAGTTATATCGTCTTGCTATAGGCGATTTGGTGGACGAGCTTTTTTATTCGGCATTGCAACACACGTAGCTCTCCCATTGCTGAATTTCTCCTATTTTGAATATATGAACGATGGCGTACCGATTTTACATATGCTTATTCGTATTGTTTTGGTTGGATTCATTTGCTTGATTATGAGCCATAGAAAATACTTTTTTACAAGTTGGATTTGGTACTTTGGATTTCATATATTCATCAGGATGGCAGTATTCTTTTTGCCGTTACTGAGTGAGAGCCTTGCTGGTACAACTATGTATACAGTGGAATATAGCATAAACGGAGCAATTCAGTACTTGTCCCGTTTTTCCGTTGATGCCATAATCTTTGCTGTAATCCTTGTGTTTGCTATAATATTTGAAAAAGGTGTGCTTGCTGTAAGACCGGCACAAAGGACAGCATAAAGGTAGAATTTGATGATATATGCAATCTCAGATATACACGGTCAATATGATAAATATACGTCGATGTTAAAAAAAGATAAATTTTAGCGATAAAGATGTCTTGTTTGTATTAGGAGATATTATTGATAGAGGTCCACATGGAATGAAGATTCTAAAGGATATGATGTTGCGAACCAATGTGTATCCTATTTTGGGAAATCACGAGTATATGGCTATAACTGCCATCCCTTGGCTAATGCAAGAGATAACCGAAGAAACAGTAGAAAAGATCGATTCTGAAATGATGCAAGGTTTAATAGAATGGATGAATGTTGGAGGTTCTTCATCTATCATCGAGTTTCGTGGATTATCACGAGATGAACAAGAAGCGATTCTTGATTACTTGTCCGAATTTGAGTTATATGACGTTGTTGAAGCGGGTGACAAAGAGTATGTACTTGTCCACGTAGGCTTAGACAACTTCGTTCAAGAACGTTCTTTATCAGACTACGACTTGAGTGAAATCTTATTTCATAAACCAGATTATGAAATAAGATATTTCAAAGAAAAATATTTGGTAACGGGACATACTCCAACACGAGTAGCCTATGCGGCAGAACGTGGTGTTCTCTTGGAAGAATTAACATCAGAAGAATATCAAGATGTGATTTTCAAGAAGAACAATCATATTGCCATTGATTGTGGTGCAAGTTTCGGTGGAAAACTCGGTTGCATTTGCTTGGATACACTGGAAGAATACTATGTCTGAGGTTGAGATATGAAAACTATAGGAAATATATTATGGTTTTTATTAGGAGGAGGAATAATATCACTTTTGTGGTTTGTTGCCGCCCTTCTCTGCTTTGTAACAATTATAGGTGTTCCCCTTGGAATACAATGTTTGAAGTTTGCAGGTTTTGTCTTATATCCGTTTGGCAGAAGCATTGAGTATAGTAGCAAGATGGGACACTTTCTTGTAAATATTCTTTGGATAATGCTGTGTGGTTGGGAAATAGCGATTGTTTCCTTTAGCATAGGGCTGATTTGGTGCATAACCATAATAGGAATACCATTTGGAGTGCAAAGTATAAAATTCGCACAACTGGCAATTATGCCATTTGGAGCTGAAGTAGTAAAAGCATAATGTTCAGGAAGGAGGTTCATTATGAGTGAATTTGGTAGTGAAGTATCAAGCTCTGAAGTAAGCGGCGATAGCGGAACTACAAGTGATGTAAGTGAAGTCGATACTGGTTCTGAAGTAAGCGAAAGCGAAATGGATGAAGATTTGTCCCACGAGTTAGACGATTCTTATGACTCATATATGGAGGAAGGCGAAGGAAAATCGTTTGAGAGCGACTTCGATGAAAACGAAGAAGTTGAAGAAACTGAACTTGAAGAAGCAGATGAGCCGCCCGACGATCTTGAGTCAGACCTTGATAGTAAATATGACTCATACATAGAAGATAAAGACCTTTCGTCATTTGAAAAAGGAAAGGCAACCGATGTCAGTGAAGATGACTCAGAAGCAGACGACCTTGATTTTGAAGTTGATAATCATTATAATGATTATGTTGAGCACGGTGAGAACGATGATTCACCCGAAAATGTGGAGGAAGGACTAACTGTGGCTGAAAAAGAAAAGCTAAAAGAAGAAACTGGTTGGTCTGATGAGATAGTTGACTCAACTCGTTCCGTTGAAGAAGCAGAAATATATAAAAATGACGATTTGAAAGAAGAAGATATTAACGGTAAAAAGTGTCTGATACGAAGCGATATTGATATGGAGCAAAAGGACGAATTTGGAAGGACTAATAAAGAGCGTATGGAAAATGGAAACGCACCATTGACTGAAAGTGGTGAAACTGTTGAACTTCATCATATAGGTCAAAAACAAGATAGTCCTCTTGCCGAATTGACTACTCAGGAGCACCGTGGAAAAGGAAATGATACTATTTTGCACGACAAGCAAAAAGAAACCGAGATAGATCGAGGTGAATTTGCGAAAGAAAGAAAGCAACATTGGGAAAGTCGTGCTGAAAATGCTTAAAAGAATTGGAGTGATTTAGAATGAAAGATATTATTCAAATTATAAGCAATTTGGAAGATATGCGATTCATAAAACCCGCTTCTATGGAACAAATCATTGAAGCCGAAAAAGAATTAGGTGTTAGTTTTGCGGATGACTATACCAAATATGTTGAAAAATATGGTGTAATCTCAGCAAGAGGTATTGAGTTGACGGGCGTTACAACTCACGAAAGATTAAGTGTAGTATCGGTAACAAAAAAGGAACGAAATATGAATTCCAATATTCCTGCAAATATGTATGTTATCGAGAACATTGCGATAGATGGTATCATAGCTTTGCAGGATGAAACGGGTAAAGTGTATACCATAACGCCAAACGGAACTCCAAAGTTGAGCTATAATTCTCTATCTGAATATGTTGAGAAGTCTAACTTCTAAGTAAGGAGGGGTTAGTTTGTTTGGTACTCCTGAAAATAACAACACAGAACTACATAGTGACACTACGAGTGGTGATGTAAGCGAAGTTGAAAGTGGCCTTGAAGTCACGGAAAGTGAAATGGATGATGAACTTTCTAAAGAGTTAGATGGTTCATTTGATTCCTTTATTTCTGACAAAAAGATTACCACATTTGATAAGGAACAAAAGTCTGAAGTTTCATCTCAACAGAGAAAACCCGTTGAACAGCTTGAAACAGAGAAAGAAAACGACTATAATGAAGGAGATGAAGCTGACTCAGTGACAAAGGAACGCTCCTTTGTTGATAAAGCCAAAGATACTGTATTCGGTAAGAAGTCAGCCTACGATGCGGAAAGGTTTGAAAAAGCAGGAATTAAAGGGGCTTTTGACGAACTACCACGAAATAGGCGTGAAGCTGTTTACGAAACATTTGAAAATGCACCGGACGAAATAAAGAGTACGGTTAACTCGCTATCGACTGAGTTGTCAGTTGAAAATACAACTGGAAACGATTGTTGTCATTATGACCTTGATGCAAAGAAAATCCGTATGGAAACAAATATGGACAATGCTGAGTATGCTGAAGTTTTCAGTCACGAATATGGACATTTTGTTGACAACAAAAAAGGCGATGTGTCAGATACATATGAATTTAGAGAAGCAATGTCCAAAGACCTCGCAAACTATGATAGAAGTACAGAGGTTGGAAGGCAGAACTTTGATAAGATGATGAATGACCTGATGGGTTCTGATGCTGCTTTTGATCGAGCTGTTTCAGATAATATGTCTGCTTATTTCAAAAACGATCCCGAAATCGTTCAACGCTATTTTGATGAAGGTATTGATTATTATCAACACGACAATAGTTATTGGTCGGGACACGGAAATCGTGAAGCAGAAATTTATGCTAACTCCTTTAGTATGGCAGCTCAAGATAATAAGGCATCTTGCGAATTTATGCAACATCATTTTCCAAATACTTGGGAACAGTTCAAGAAAACATTGTAAGGAGGAGAGAAAATGAATTCTATTGAATTTGGCAAGAAATGCAGACCTTATAATATTCAATATAGAGATATTTTTGGCTATGTTCCTTGTAGAGATGATTACACCTGTAGCCAAGATGAGTATTTTGACGCTCTTTTGAAGGCTATCGAAACTAAGTGCGAACTATCTACCATTGTGCCCAAAAAGAATAAAGATTTTCAAGATACTAATAAGAGATATTAAATCTGTTTTGGAGGTGGACTATGAAATTTGGTTTGCGTACACCGAGCTTGAAAAAGTCAATTTCAGCAAGAACTACCGGACGTGCGAAAAGAACCATAAAAAAGGCACTTATTCCCGGATACGGAAAAAAAGGAATGGGATGGCTCAAAAATCATAAAAAGGCTGCATATAATAAAGCTTATAATAAAACATCTTTTAGCGTCACTGATCTATTTAAGTAAAATAAGGCCGTCTACTCTTTTTGAACTGACCCCAAAAAGTTAGACAAAGATTC
>OBAE01000473.1_pt1 | contig 30269 bp, 27 predicted proteins | sample 1517641 | NCBI WGS metagenome assembly OBAE01 (sample SAMN04571701, study PRJEB22368) | human gut metagenome | biome: human gut; material: stool | host: Homo sapiens | place: Luxembourg | collected 2012-08-30 | reverse complement strand
TGACCCCGCCATTGCAAGCGAGCAGCTCGAAGAACTGCAATGCTTGCCGAATCAGGTGCCTGCCTTGTTTTATATCTAAACGATTTGACTTACTTCTATCTTCGCTGTCGCTTTGCCTGCGATTCGTTACCCTTACATAACTGCGTTCTACTTCGGATTCTATCAATCCTGGTATTGCCTGCCGAAGCGGCATAGCTTCGCTCGCCGCAGTACGCATTATCGAAACGGTATGCATTGTTGGCAGCAGGAGATTAGTCTGTACCTCTACAAGATGGGCAGAGCGGCACCCGCAAGGGGTGTGCCGCATCCGTAAGGCGCAGAGACGCCAACGGCTGCGCAACAGCGGATAGTTGGAGCAGAGGCAAATCGTATAGCAGCGCTCAACGCGGCTTCGCCGTGCGCAGCAAGTAGCAATCGGTAAGCGCCGCAGTTCTTCGAGCTGCACGCTTGCAATGCAAATTTTCTCTGGGAGGGTGTAAGGGAGGGGTATCTCTTTTTGAAAAAGAGATACCCCTCCCTTATCCGCACCCCTGCAGGTCGCAGGGAGCAGGCCGCAGCGCCTATGACGCTGCACTTATTCCTCGCGCTTATGAAGCGCGACTATTTACATCGAGATCCAGCCGAACGCGCTGGCGATCGAGCTGATCAAAATGATTGCCGCGAAGAACGGGCACAGGAAGCGGATCATGGCGTTGAAGACTTTTCTTCTGCGGAAGGGCGCGCCGTTCAGCGTGACCTCGTCCGCGATGCGGTCGACGCCGATGACGCGGGAGACGAGGATGCAGCTTGCAATGGCCGCGATGGGCATCATCACGGAGTTGGTCAGGAAATCGAAGAAGTCCAAAAACTGCATGCCGATCACAGTGACATTTGCCAGCGGGCCATAGCCCAGGCTGGAGAGGCTGCCGAGGAGAACCATAGAGACGCCCATGATGCTCGTGGCCTTCTTACGGCTCCAGTGCAGCTCATCCTGCAAGGTAGAGACGGCACTTTCCGTCAGCGCGATGGAGCTCGTCAGCGCGGCGAACAGGACCAGCAGGAAGAACGCAATGCCGATCACCGTGCCAAAGCCCATGGAATCGAAGACCTTCGGGATGGTGATGAACATCAGCGAGGGGCCGGCCTTCAGCGCGCCGGGATCGCCGCCGGAGAAGGCGAACACCGCGGGGATGATCATCAGGCCCGCCATGATGGCGATGGCCGTGTCGAAGACTTCGACATTGCGGGTGGAGCTTTCAATCGGGACGTCCTTTTTCATGTAGGAACCGAACGTGATGAGAATGCCCATGGCGATGGACAGGGAATAAAACATCTGCCCCATGGCGGAGACGACCGTCATCCAGGAGAAGTTGTCAAGATTGGGCACAAGGAAGTACTTGACGCCTTCCAGCGCACCGGGGCGGGTCACGGAATACACGGCGATGATCAGCGACAGCACCACGAGAATGGGCATCATGATCTTAGAGACGCGCTCGATGCCGTTTTCCACGCCCGCAAAGATGATCGCCAGCGTCATGGCCGTGAAGACGAGGAAGCAAAGCTCCGAGGACACGCCGTTGGAGATGAAGGACGAGAAATAGCCGTCCTCCGCGACTAAGTGAGCCTTGCCCATCAGGTATTCCGCCAAATATTTGATGACCCAGCCGCCGATGACGGAGTAGTAGGGGACGATCAGAATCGGAATGATGGCGTTGATCCAGCCGCCCACGCGCAGCGCAGGCTTATCGCTGAAGGACTTGTAAGCGCCGACAGGGCTCTTGCCGGTCATGCGGCCGATCGAAGTCTCCGCAATGATCATCGTGTAGCCGAAGGTCATCGCCAGAATGATGTATACCAGCAGGAAAATAGCGCCGCCGTATTTGGCGGCCAGATAAGGAAAGCGCCAGATGTTTCCGAGGCCGACGGACGCGCCCGCAGCCGAAAGGACAAAGCCAATCTTGCCGGAAAAGGAACCTCTTTTATGATCCATGAAGAATCTCCTCTCTTTTTTACGACATACAATTTACTCAGTATATCATAGAATAAAGATGAAAACAATCTGAAATCCGAAGAAAAGAGAGCTATTTGTCGTTGGCCGTGCAGAAAAATAAAAAAGGAAGACTCGAAAGAGTCTTCCTTTTTCCATATTTAAGACCAGAGCAGCTGCATCGCGACGATCAGCGCCGCGGCGGCGAGGATATACACACCTGCGATCAGCAGTCCCGCCTTGAGCGCGCCGCGGATGGCGGCATTGCGCTCCTCGCGCGTCAGTTCACCGGCAGCGCTTTCCCAGGGGCGGTCGTTCGCACGGGGCGCGTCGGGCGCGGAAAAGTCGCTGCGCTTGCGGTGAAAGTGTGGGAGAACGGTCGGCTGGCGTTCGATGCCGCTCATGTCGGCGATCGTGCGGCCGTCGTCCTCCTCGTAGAAGTCGTCCTTCTTCATCACTTATCGTACAGGTGGCAGCACACGAAGTGGCCCGGCTCGATCTCGCGCTGGACGGGTGCTTCCTCCTTGCAGCAGGCCATGCAGTTGGCGCAGCGGGTGTGGAATTTGCAGCCCTTGGGCGGATTGGCGGGGGAGGGGATGGAGCCTTCGAGCACGATGCGGTTCATCTTCACCTTCGGGTCGGGGATGGGGATGGCGGAGAAGAGCGCCTTCGTGTAGGGGTGGAGCGGGTTGCGGAAGATATCTTCCTTCGCGCCGTACTCCACAAGGTTGCCGAGGTACATGACGCCGACGGTGTCGGAGATGTGCTCGACAACGGAGAGGTCGTGGCTGATGAAGAGGTACGTCAGCTTGTATTTATCCTGCAATTCGTTCAGCAGGTTGATGATCTGCGCCTGGATGGACACGTCGAGTGCGGAGACCGGCTCGTCGCAGACGATGAATTCAGGGTTGAGCGCGAGCGCACGCGCGATGCAGATACGCTGGCGCTGGCCGCCGGAGAACTCGTGCGGGTAGCGGTCCTTGTGGAACGGCTGTAAGCCGCAGTTGTCCATGACCTGGTCGATATAATCGTCAAATTCCGCCTTCGGGACAAGGTTGTGCTCGCGCACGGCCTCGCCGATGATCTCGCCGACCGGCATACGCGGGGAGAGCGAAGAGAACGGGTCCTGGAAGATGATCTGCATCTTCGTGCGCAGGGCGCGCAGCTCCTTGTGGGAGAGGTCGTAGACCTCCTGCCCGTTGAAGAGCACCTGACCGCCGGACTTGGAGTCATACAGGCGCAGGATCGTGCGGCCCGTGGTCGTCTTGCCGCAGCCGGACTCACCGACAAGGCCCATCGTCGTGCCGCGCTTTAAGTTGAACGTGACGCCGTCGACGGCCTTGACATAGCCAACCGTCTTCGACACCATACCGCCCTTGATCGGGAAGTATTTCTTGAGGTGATTGACCTGCAGGATGTACTGCGGGTCGTATTCCACGGGGGTGAAATTGTTGTCGATGATGAGTGAGGACTTCTGCGCCTCATCGGCGTGCTCCTGCTTCTTGACGAATTCGTCGGCATTCTGCTTCTGCGTTTCCTTCAGTTCATCGAGGACCTGATCGTCGTTCTTACCGGCTTTCCAAAACGGCATCTTATTCACCCTCCTTTCCGTTTTCCTTGCCCTCGGCCAGCTCTTCCTCCACGACCTCCTCAAGGTCGGGACGCTTGCCGTCGTAATAGCGGTAGCAGCTCACCTTGTGCGTCGGCGAGATGCTGACCTCGCACGGGTAGTCGCCCTCGCAGCCGTTCACGCACATTTCGCAGCGGTCCTTGAAATAGCAGTAGTTCGGCATGTTGATGGGGTTCGGCACCTTGCCGGGGATGGAGTAGAGCTTGTCGACCTGACGGCCCACGACCGGCTTGGAGGCCATGAGGCCGATGGTGTAGGGGTGCGCGGGATGGGCGAAGATCTCCTCCGCCGTGCCCTGCTCGACGATGCGGCCAGCGTACATGACGACCACATAGTCCGCCATTTCGGCGATGACGCCGAGATCGTGCGTGATGAACATGATCGAGGAATTGATCTGATCCTTCAGGTTGCGCAGAAGGTCGAGTATCTGCGCCTGGATCGTCACGTCGAGCGCCGTGGTGGGCTCGTCGGCGATGATGAGCTTCGGGCTGCACGCAAGCGCCATGGCGATCATCACGCGCTGGCGCATACCGCCGGAGAGCTCGTGCGGGAACATCTTGTAAACGCCCTCGCTGTTGGCAATGCCAACCATTTCAAGGAGCTCAATGGTGCGCGCCTTGATCTGCGCTTCGTCGTGGCCCTTTTCGTTGTGCAGGGCCAGCACCTCGTCGACCTGGTCGCCGATGCGGAACACGGGGTTCAGCGCGGTCATCGGCTCCTGGAAGATCATGGAGATGTAGTTGCCGCGTAAGTGCTGCATGACGCTGTCAGGCGCCTTCGTGACGTCGTAGGCCTTGCTGCCGAGGTTCAGGCGAATTTCACCCTCCACGACCTGGCCCTGCGGGCGCTGCAAAAGCTGCATGAGCGACAAACTCGTGACCGATTTGCCGCAGCCGGACTCGCCGACGACGCCGACAGTCTTGCCGATGGGCACGGAGAACGTGACGCCGTCGACCGACTTGACAACGCCCGTGTCGGTGAAAAAGTAGGTGTGCAGGTTGTCGAATTCGACCGCGTTGTTGGGGTCGTGCATCTTGGTCAGATACTCGGATTCGGGAACGTTCTTGCGCTTGCGCTTCTTTTCGAGCGCATTTGTGATCTTGCGGTTTTCTTTGGAAATGCGGCGGGATTCCTTTGCGGAAAGATAGCCGTCATTATGCTTCTTAGCCATTCAAATTCCTTCCTTTCTCAGCGCTTCATCTTCGGGTCGAACGCGTCGCGCAGACCGTCGCCGACGAAGTTGAAGCCGAGGACCGTCAGCATCAGGCAGATGCCAGCGGGGATCCAGATGAACCAGTAGCTCGTGAGGACGTAAGAGTTGGAAACGTCGTTCATGATGTTGCCCCAGGAGGCGAACGGGAACTTGACGCCGAGGCCGAGGAAGCTGAGCGTTGCCTCGGTGATGATGGTGGAGCCGAGGCTCATCGTGCAGTTGACGATGAGCTGCGGGATGACGTTGGGGATCAGGTGGCGGAAGATGCGGCGCGAAACGCTGATGCCGCAGGCCTCCGTCGCGGTCATGAACTCCTGCTCGCGCAGAGAGAGGATCTGGCCGCGGACGAGACGGGCGATACCCGGCCAGCCGAGGAAGCCCAAGATCAGCATTAAGTAGAGCATTCGGATCTGCGGGTCGACGCGCATGCCGTCCATCGCTGCGCCCAGAATGATGATGAGCGGGGTGGAGGGGATGCAGTAGAAGATATCGACGATACGCATGATGAGGTTATCGACCCAGCCGCCGAAGTAGCCGGAGACGCCGCCGAGCACCACGCCGAGCGCCGCGGAGATGATGACGACGATGAAGCCGATCATCAGCGACACGCGGCCGCCGTACATCAGGCGGGTGAGCATATCCATACCGTTTTTATCCGTACCGAGCCAGTGCGCGGAGTCGGGGAAGGAATAGGCGTCGAACACGCGGGTGGACGTGCCCTCCTTGATCGACCACTGGTACTTGGCGGGATTGTATTCGAGCTTGATCTCGCGCTCCTGACCGGCGTCGTTCACATAGGTGTACTTAGTCTCACCGTTTTCGACGGCCTGCTGCACGCGCTCTTTGAAGTCCTTGCTGATGACCGTGCCGCTGACCTTGGACTGGATGACAAAGCGGCTGATGTAGGCGATCTCCTCGCCATTCAGCATGACGCTGTCTTCATCAAGCATATAGGTCTTGCCGCCGGCCGTGAACTCCGTTTCGCCGTTGGCGTGCGCCTTAAGGGCGCTGAAGCTGAAGTTGAAGCCGAACTTCTGGCTGGGGTCGTTCGAGCTGATGATGTCCTTATAGGCGATGGCAAGGAGCCTGCCGCCGCTCGAGACGGAGTAGAGCGAGTCGCCCTCCTCGGTCACGTCGTAGGTGACGCCCTTGTAGGAGAAGCTGTCGTCCTTGCCCATGTGCAGCGTGAGCTGCGCCTGGAGGATCGTGCCGAACTCCTGACCGTCGGCCACGAGATAGCGGTACTCGGTGTTCTCACTCATGGCGGCGTATTCCTTGAGCTGGATATCGTCGCGGTAGAAGACCTCGTCCTGCCCGTAGGGGCTGATGAGGCCGCCGATGAAGGAGAAAATAAACATCACGGCGAGGATCGTCAGACCCACGACCGCGAGGCGGTTGCGGAAAAAGCGCTTGGCGACCAGCGTGCCCGGGGAAAGGACCTTGACGCGGCGGTCGTCGTTGAGGGAAAGCTGCTCGGGGGAGCCGCTCTCCTGCTGATCGTTGATCTTCTTTTCTTCAGACATGGATTAGCGCCTCCTTTCTTACGCGATGCGCACGCGGGGGTCGACCACCGCGTACAGGATGTCGGAGATCAGGTTGCCCAGCAGGGTCAGGATCGCCAGGAACGTCATGTAGAACATGGAGAAGGGGATATCGCCCGCGACCATCGCATTGTACGAGATGAAGCCGATGCCGGGGATGGCGAACAGCGTCTCTGTGATGAGCGCGCCGGCAAAAAGGCCGGGCAGCGAGCCGCCGATGAACGTCACGAGCGGGATGAGCGTGTTGCGGAAGGCATGGTGATAGATGACCTTGTGCTCGGAAAGACCCTTGGCGCGGGCGGTGCGGATGTAGTCGGCGTTGAGCACCTCGAGCATGTTCGTGCGCACATAGCGCATCCACGGGCCGATGGAAATGAACACCAGCGTCACGATGGGCAGCACCAGATGCTTTGCCATATCGAGGATCTGACCAAACTGGCTGAGGGAGTTGAAGTCACGTCCCGTGAGGCCGACAAGGTCGAACCAGCGGAGCTTGATGCAGAAGATGAGCTTTAAGAGCGTCGCAAAGAAGAACGTCGGCAGCGACATACCGAGCAGAGCGACCGTCGTGACGGTGTAGTCGGTCACGCTGTACTGCTTGGTGGCGGCCACGATGCCGAGCGGCACCGCGATGAGAAGCTCGAACACGAGCGAGATGGCGCCCATGATGAACGAGACCCAGATGACCTCGTTGAACTTCTGGATGACGGGCACGGTATACTTCCAGCTGTCGCCGAAGTTGCCGGTGCACAGGTTCTTGAGCTGGACGAAAAAGCCGGGGATGAGGCCCAGGTCCAGACCGTATTGTGCGTTGAGCTGTGCCAGCCACTCCTCATAGGGCTTGGAGCCGGGAGCCTGCGAGAGCTGCCGCGCCATATTCTCCACGTAGGAGCTGGGCATGCAGCGCATAAGCAGGTAGATGATGAATGTCACAAAAAAGAGGATCACCACCGACAGCAGCAGGCGTTTTACCAGATATTTGCGCATAGAATCCCTCCGTTTTTTGATAACGGCCGCCCCGCGCCCGGGGTCTTGTCGCCGTTTCGGGTTTGATATGTCTCTCTCTGCATATCAGCCAAATGCTCCGATGCACCGGGGCATTTGGATCATAGGCAGATGTGCCTGAGGCAGGCTACCCCGCGGCAAAAGCCGCAGGGTAGCCATGCGCCTAAGTAACGTTTTTGTGCAGCGACGGAGCTTACTGCAGGTCGAGCAGCTCGATGTCGTTGTACCAGGCCCAGTAGGTCGTGATATCAGGCGTCACGGTGTCGAGGTTGACACGCTTGGCGGAGAAGATCACGCAGTTCTGGCGCTGATAGATGGGGATCTCGACCGCCCAGTCGGCCACGATGTCAAGGCACTGCTTATACAGGGTCTTGCGGTAGGTCTGGTCGGTGGACTGACGAGCCATCATGATGAGCTCATCAAGGTCAGCATCCTTGATCCAGTAGGACTTCTCGTTGGAGCCGCCCTTGCTGTGATAGATCTGGAACATATCCGGGTCGGGCGTGGCCTGCCATGCCATGGCGAACATGTCGGCAGTACCGGCGTTGATCGCGTTGGTCATCTCGGCGAAGTTGGACATATCGGAGACGATCAGGTTGAAGCCGATCTCCTTGAGAGCGTCGGACGCGAGGGTCAGAGCCATGAAGGAGGGGTGATCGCCCTTGCCGCTGCCGCCAACCATGACTTCAGCGTCCATGCGGCCGCCGGCGGGAGCAGCGGTGATCTTGCCGTCAGCGACGGTGTAGCCGGCAGCCTCGAAGTAGCCGAGAGCGGCCTGCTTGGCGGCGGCGTACTTGTCGTCGGCGCTCATGCCTTCGGTGTAGATGTCGTTGCCGTTGACGTCAACGGAGAAGGCGGCCTTGTAGCCCTCATCGGTAACGCGCGGAGCGGCCCAGGAGGTGTCGGAGATGGGGTAGTTGATGACGTTGGCGAACTCACCGTAGTAGGAGTCGACAGCGACATCGCGGTAAACGGCGATAACCGTGGCGATGGCCTTACGCAGATCCTTGGAGGCCTCATCACCGCCGTTGCCGTCGCCGACCTTCACGCGGTTGGCGTTGAAGCCGACATAGCCGTAGCCGAGGTTGGCGACGAGGTCGGTCTGGATGGTATCGCCGGAGATCTCGCCGTTAGAGTTGGCTTCCTTGATCTGCTCGGCAGCTTCCTTGGAGTAGGAGGGGTCAGTTACGTCGATCGTGCCGGAGACAACGCCGGGGATCTTATCTTCGTCCTGCATCTCGCGCCAGATGACGGTGTCGATCTTGGGCTCGCCCTTCCAGTAGGTCGGGTTCTTCTGCAGGGTGACAGCGCCGTTGGACCAGCTCTCGAAGGTGTACGGGCCGGAGCCGACAGGCGTGGAGGTCACGGACTTGACGTGGGACAGATCGCCCTTGACAAAGCCGAACATGTTGTTGTCGTAGTCATACTTGTCAGTCTCGCCATAGTAGTGCATGGGGCACACGTTGACGGGGAGCTGATAGATGGCGGTGGCGTTGACCTCGGTGAGGGTGACGGTCATGGAGTAGTCACCGGTCTTGACGATACCGGCAACGTTGGGAGCGGACTCGCCGGTCTGGACGGCGACGGTATAGTCGTTGTAGGCGTCGCCCAGCTCGGCCTCGAGGAAGGAGGAGATGCTGGTGCCGGCGGTCTCGGCGTTGATGCCGTCATCGGAGATGTCGTAGCCGTACTTAGCAACGATGGCAGCCCAGAAGTCTTCGACAGTCGCGTCATCGGCGAGATCGAAGCCCCAGTTGCCAGCCTGCGCGGCGACGGAGTCGTCAGCGGTGGCGGAACCGGCGGCGACCACGTAGTCAAGGATCTCCTGGGCGAACTTCACGCCGGCGGCGTTGAAGGCGGTCCAGTAAGCGTTGTACTGCTCTTCGGTGTAGAAGTCGTTGGCGGCGTAGGCGTCAGGACCGGCGGCGAGGATCAGGTTCTGCACAGTGTCCATACCGCTGCGATAGGCTTCCAGACCCTTGATGGGCAGGGAGTACAGCGTGGAAACGCCGTCATAAGCGGGGTCAAGCAGGACATAGTAAGAGAAGATGACATCGTCGATGGTCATTTCCTCACCGTCGGAGAACTTGACGCCCTCTTTCAGGGTGATGTTGTAGTCGACCGTGCCGTCGCTGTTTTCAACGATGTCGCAGTCGGCAATGCCCTTGTAAGTATAGTCGGTGCCGTTGTAGGGACGGACGTCGCCCTCGATGCCCTTGAGGACGACAGAGCCCTCGCGGTCGACGAGAAACAGACCGTCGAAGACCATATCCATGACCTGTCTTTCATAGTCATTGGTATAGAAGAAGGGGGAGAACTTACCGTCGAAGTTCTGCGTGCCGACAACAAGCGTCTTGCCGTCGGTCTGGCCGTCGTCCGTCTTCTTGTCGCCGCAGCCGGCCAGAAGACCAAGACACATGACCAGAGAAAGGATCAGTGCAAGTGTTCTTTTCATTGAATCTACTCCTTTATAAATTTTTGCTAAAACGGGTCGCCCCGTGCAGCACAAAGTAAGGTGCCCGCGCGGATACACGCGCGGAAAGGGGCGTGCGCCCCTTATGGACATCTGTGCGCCGAAAAACAGCACATAGAATTTTTTTAATTATAGCATGAAAAGATGAAGATTGTACAGAGTAAAATCTTAGAAGTTATCTTTTTTAGGCAATTTGTCCCATTCTGCCTGCATAATTTCGGCGCGCAGAACAAGGACGCTCAGTAGGGCAGTCAGCTTCAGCAGGACATAGAGCAGCGCGAAAAACGTCTGTCCTGCGTGGTCATTGACGAAAAAGAAGATCAATTCGCACACGATGCCGAGAAGAGAAAAGACCGCCGTGACCGCCGTTCGCACAGGCAGAACGGCCACGCTTTTTTTGTAGTTGTACTCGCGCACCGTGCCCCAATCCATGCCAAGCTTTGCAAGCGCCCAGATGACGCTTCCCGCGCCCAGAAACTCGCCGAGGTAGGGGAGCAGAACGTAAAAACAGTTCTGCATCCCCGGCGCGGGAATGCACCCGCCCGCGATGACCGCGACGATCAAAATGGCCGCCATTCCCCACACGGCGCGCTTGATCCTGTGCTGCTTTGCATCATCGCTTTGGCAGGCGTAGAGCGCCCCGTTGTAAACATATTCGCCCGCGACGTTCAGATGAAAGTCGTTCAGGTGTTCGCGGCGGCTGTGCTTTTTGTGCTGTTCGCCCATTATTCGATGCCCGTGAGGTCGAAGTCCGCGAGCGCCTTTTCCGCCTCGGCGCACACGCCGCGAAGACACGCTTCGTCAAACGGGCTCTCGAGGCCGGCGTTTTTGAGAAGGTCGGTGAACGTCCGGCTGCCGCCCTGCACGGTGTAGGCCATGTAGTGCTGCCAGGCATTCCCCACGTCCTTGCGGATCATCGCCCAGAATTCGAGCGCCACGGTCTGGGCAAGGCAGTAGTCAATATAATAGAAGGGGCTCGAATAGATGTGGTGCTGGCGCTGCCAGCCCATGCCCTCGGAGTAGAACGGGATCTCGCCGTCAAGCTTCATCCACGGCATGTAGACGCCGAGCAGCTTCTTCCAAACGGCGTGGCGCTCGGCGGGCGTCATTTCGGGCTTTTCATACACGATGTGCTGGAAGTGGTCGACCATCGTGCCGTAGGGAATGAACGTCAGCGCGCCGGAGAGGTGGCTGTAGAGGAACTTCTTCGCGTCGGGACCGAAAAAGCCGTCCGCCCACGGCTCTGCGAAGAACTCCATGGACATCGAGTGGACCTCGCAGGCCTCCATGCTCGGCCAGATGTAGTCGATGGGGATGCGCTTGCGGTTCGTCCAGGCCTCGAAAGCGTGACCGGCCTCGTGCGTCACGACCTCAACGTCGTGCTGCGTGCCGTTGAAGTTTGCGAAGATGAACGGCACCTGATAGTCCATGATGCTCGTGCAGTAGCCGCCCGCCTGCTTGCCCTCGGTCGAGAGCACGTCGAGCAGCTCGTCGCGTAGCATCGTTTCGAAGAATTCCTTCGTCTCGGGCGAAAGCTCGCTGTAGAATTTCATGCCCTGGGCGAGAATGTCGTCCGGCGTGCCCGCGGGGCGGGGATTGCCGGAGCGGAATTCGAGCGCGTTGTCGGCAAAGCTCATCGGATACTGCTTGCCCAGGCGTCTGGCCTGCTCGCGATAGACCTTGTCGGCCACGGGAACGAGATACTTGACGACCGCCTCGCGGAACTTCTCGACATCGTCTTTCGTATAGCAGTTGCGGCCCATGCGGTAGTAGCCGAGCGTGGTGTAGCCCTCGTAGCCGAGCTTTTTGCCCATCGCGTCGCGGAGTTTTACGAGCTTGTCGTAGAGCTCGTCAAATTTTGCCTGATTGTCCTTGTACCACTGGCCCTCGGCCTTCCACGCGGCAAGGCGCTTTTCATCGTCAGCGCAGGTCTTGAACGGGGAGAGCTGCGAGAGCGTGTAGACCTTGCCCTCGAACGGGATCTGCGCCGAGGCGAGCAGCTTTTCATACTCCTGCGTCAGGTCGTTTTCCTGCTGTAATTCAGGGATGATGGCGGGGGAGAAGGTCTTGAGCGCGATCTCGGCGTTGACAAACATCAGATCGCCGTATTCCTTTTCAAAGTCCGCGCGGAACGGGCTTTTGAGCATCGCTGCCGTCCACGCCTGATTGTATTCCTCCAGCTCGGGGTTGAAGTTGTTCCAGAATTTCTCCTCGCCGTCGTAGAATTCGTCGCGCGTGTCGATCGAGTGGCGGATGCTCGCGAGCGTCGCGGCGGTGGAGATGTGGCTCATCAGCTCCTGCTGCGAAAGGAACACCTTGCGCGCTTCCTCATAGCTCTTGGCGGCCTTGAGTTCCGCCGTCAGCGCGGAAAGGCGCTGCTTGCTCGCCGCGGGATCGGGGCGGGTGTAGGTCATTTCGGAAAATTTCATGTTGTTTCCTCCATCAAATTTTTATTGTTACATTTCTTATTCTTGCCGGTTATAGATCGCGGACACGTCCCTGCGTCCGCCGCCGATGACGACGACCGCTGCGGCCGCCGTGACGAGCATAAAGCCCGTCAGCACGCCGCGCACGGGGAGAAACGCCACCAGCGCGCCCGCGAGCAGATTGCCCGTGAAGCTGCCGACGGTGTTGAGCATGTTGAACGCGCCGTTGAAGCGGCCCTTTTTCTCGTCGGGCACGTAGCTCTGCGTGGCGGAGATGCGGATGGTGTAGCTCGTCACGCCCAGAATGCCGTTTAAGAAGCATGAGGCCATCATCACCGGCAGCGGGAAGTAGAGGTAGAAGCCCTCGCACAGCGAGATGACGACATAGACCGTCAGCGCGATGAGATACTTGTGCTGCACGGGCAGCTTGACCCGATAGTGGATGCCGCCGCCGATGGCGCGGCCGAAGATCGCCATGCCCCAGACGAGCATATAGATGTATTCGCCGTTATCGAATGTCGACTTGAAGTACGGCAGCGTGATGACCTGCGACGCGCCCGAGGCCAGCATGCTGAATGTGAAATAGATGGCCACGCGCAGAAGCCCCTTTTCACTCATCAGATAGCGAAAGCCCTCTTTGATGTCGCGCAGGAGCTGGCGGCCCGAGGAGTGCTGCTCTTCGAGCGCGAGCGCGGCACGCTGCTTTTCAATGTAGTGTTCCTCGGCGCGGATCTGCGTCTCCGCCGTCGCGGCGATGAAGAAACACAGCGCGTTGATGCCGAGCAGCGGCGCAATGCCGAAGAGATTATAAAAGTACGTTGCGATCGGGATGATGAGCGCCGAGAGCGTTTCGAGCACGCTCGCGATGGAGTAGGCCTTGGAGTAGTTCCCCTCAGAGATCAGCAGGGGATAGAAGCTGTCATAGGCGACATAGTAGATGCTGTTGATCGAGCCGATGATAAAGCAGAAGACCGCGAGCATCGGAAAGCTGAACCAGCCGCGGCTCAGGATCAGCGCAGCGACAAGGTAGACCCCGGAGGAAAGGAAGTCCAGCGTGTAGATCGTCTTCTTGCGCGAAAAGCGGTCGAGGATCGCGCCCGAGAAGATCGGCATGACGATCTGCGGCAGGGTGAAGGTCGCAATGTAGATGGCGTAGAGCAGGTTCGAGCCCGTGTAGTCCAGCACGAGCAGACTCAGCGCGAAGCCGGACATCGAATTGCCCAGCATCGAGATCACGCTGCCCAGTGTGATGATAGTGAAATCCCGCGTCCACAGCGGTGAGACCGGAGCTGGCGCGGGAGAAGAGGATTCGTTCATAGAAATAGCCTCCTTCCGGCTTAAGAGCGCAAACAAAAGCCCGCTCGATGCGGGAGGGGGGACGGAAATCAACTGTATTATAAAGGATTTCGATAAAAGAATCAACTATAATTCCACCAAATATGGACAAATGCACAAATGCTGCCCCTGCTTTGTGCGGCACAGAGGGAGTGTCCGCTTGCCGAGAAGCATGACGTGTGCTATAATATCGCCAAACAAAAATAAACTGTGGAGGACATCACCATGCAACATGCACCGGCAAGAGAACTGCTGCATTTTATCAAAAATAGCCCCACCTGCTACCATGTGACCGAGAACATCCGCCAAAAGCTCCTCGCAAACGGCTATACCGAGCTTTCCGAACGCGAACGCTGGGAGGTAGCCCCCGGCGGGAAGTATTTCGTCCGCCGCAACGGCTCGAGCATCATCGCCTTCCGCGTGCCGGAGATGATCGACGGCGGCTTCGCCATGGCTGCGGCGCACTCCGACTCGCCGACGTTCCGCCTGAAAGAGCATCCCGACCGCCGCAGCGCGCATTATGTCCAGCTCTCCACCGAAAAATACGGCGGCATGCTGATGTCCACGTGGTTCGACCGCCCACTCTCCGTCGCGGGCCGCGTCTTCGTGCGCGCAAACGGCGAGATCGTTGAAAAACTCGTGAGCGTCGACCGCGACCTGCTCGTCATTCCCAATGTCGCCATCCACATGAACCGCACGGCGAACGACGGCATGAAGTACCTCGCGAATATCGACACGCTGCCGCTGCTCGGCGGCAAAGAGAGCGGCGGCATCCTGCCCATCGTCGCCAAAGCCGCGGACGTTGCAGAAAACGACATCCGCGGCAGCGACCTGTTCCTCTACTGCCGCGGCGAGGGGACGCTGCTTGGCGAGAACGAGGAGTACATCCTTTCTCCCAAGCTCGACGATCTCGAGTGCGCCTGCGGCTGCCTTGAGGGCTTCCTTGCGGCGAAGGAGAGCGGAAATATCGCTGTCTGCTGCATTTTCGACAATGAAGAGGTCGGCTCGTCCACTAAGCAGGGTGCGGGTTCGACGTTCCTGCGCGACACGCTGCGCCGCATCGCCCTGTGCCTCGGAAAGGACGAGCAGGAGCTCCAGATGATGCTCGCGTGCAGCTTCCTCGTCTCGGCGGACAACGCGCACGCCCAGCACCCCAACCACGGTGAATACGCCGACCCCGACAACTGCCCGTATATGAACGAGGGCGTCGTCATCAAGTTCAACGCCAATCAGCGCTACGCGACCGACGGCCGCTCCTGCGCTGTTTTCCGCGCCGTGTGCGAAAACGCAGGCGTTCCCACGCAGGTCATGTCGAACCGCTCCGACCTTGCCGGCGGCTCGACGCTCGGCTCGATCTCCGACACGCTCGTGCCGGTCAGCACGGTGGACATCGGCCTGCCCCAGCTCGCGATGCACTCTTCGTGGGAGACCGCGGGCGTGCAGGACTATGAATTCCTGATCCGCGCGATGACGGAGTATTTCGGCAGCGCACTGTAAGAGACCTGCCGAAACGGTAGACAAAAGCACGGAAGCATGCTAAAATAAAACGGTTTTTGATCAAATACGCTTTCAACGACAGAAAGGAAATATATCATGGACGTTAAGGAAATTCTCAAGCATGTTGACCATACCCTCCTCAAGCAGACCGCCACCTGGGAGGACATCAAGCAGATCTGTGACGACGGCATCAAATACGGCTGCGCGAGCGTCTGCATCCCGCAGACCTATGTGAATCACGCCGCGCACTACGTCGCCGAGCAGCAGCACTATGGCTTCGGCCAGCTGCCCATCTGCACGGTCATCGGCTTCCCCAACGGCTACACGCCCAGCGGCATCAAGTGCATGGAGGCTGAGTCTGCCGTCGCCGACGGCGCGACCGAGATCGACATGGTCATCAACCTCGGCTGGGTCAAGGAGGGCCAGTACGACAAGATCCTCCAGGAGATCAACTCCGTCAAGATCTCCTGCCACGGCAACATCTTAAAGGTCATCATCGAGACCTGCCTGCTCACCGACGAAGAGAAGATCAAGCTCTGCGAGGTCGTCTCCAATTCTCACGCCGACTATATCAAGACCTCCACGGGCTTTGCCGGCGGCGCGACCCGTGAGGACGTCGCCCTCATGGCCGCCCACATGACCAACGGCAAGAAGATCAAGGCCGCCGGCGGCATTGCGAGTCTGCAGGATGCCGAGGACTTCCTCAAGCTCGGCGCCGACCGCCTCGGCACGTCCCGCATCGTCAAGGCCGTCAAGGAGCTCGAGGCCAAGGGCGAACTTTAAGAAAGGGGAGGGCTCAATATGCCGACTCCGCATAACAGCGCGAAAAAGGGCGACTTCGCCAAGACCGTTCTGATGCCCGGCGACCCGCTGCGCGCGAAGTTCATCGCCGAAACATTTTTAGATGAACCAAAGCTCGTCAACAACGTCCGCGGCGTGCAGGGCTACACAGGCAACTACAAGGGCGTTCCCGTCAGCGTGATGGCCAGCGGCATGGGGATGCCGTCCATCGGTATCTACTCCTACGAGCTGTTCACGCAGTACGATGTCGAGAGCATCATCCGCGTCGGCTCGGCGGGCGCGCTGCAAAAGGACTTGAAGCTCGGTGACGTGGTCGCGGGCATGGGTGCGTGCACCAACTCGAATTACGCCGCGCAGTACGGCCTTGGCGGCACGTTTGCGCCCATTGCGGACTTCAAGCTGCTCTCCGCCGCCGTTGAATCGGCGAAGGAGCTCGGCGTCCGCATGGACGTCGGCAACCTCTACTCGTCCGACACGTTCTACGACGCGTCGAACCCGTCGCTCAAGTGGGCGGACATGGGCGTGCTCGCCATCGAGATGGAGGCCGCCGCCCTCTACTGCAACGCCGCCTATACGAAAAAGCGCGGACTTTCCCTCTGCTCGATCTCCGACAATATCCTCACCGGCGAGGAGCTTTCGCCCGAGGCGCGGCAGACGAGCTTCACCGCCATGATGAAAATCGCGCTCGAAACAGCCGTAAAGATGGCGGCAGAATCCCAAAAGTAAGGAGATTATCATGCCATGCGCGTGATCGACATTGAAAACATTGTGACCAACATGAAGGACGACACCCGCTTCGTCCTGCGCTGCGAGGAGGTCTTTCACGACAAGATCAGCTCCGCCGCGGCGAGCATTTTAATGAACAAGGGGCAAAAGCCCATCGTTTGCCTGACGGGCCCGAGCGGCTCGGGCAAGACGACGACGGCGATGCGCCTGCGCGAATACCTCGAAAACCTCGGCGTCAAGGTCTGCATGCTCAGCATGGACAACTTTTTCCTGCCGCTTGATCAGCGTCCGCCCGAGGCGAGCGACTGGGAGTCGCCCTACTGCGTGAACCGCGATTTACTCATCGAGGATATCCACCGCCTGATGGACGGCGAGCTCGTGGAGCTGCCGGTCTACGACTTCAAGGCCGGCGGCGTCGGCGGTTACAAGCCCATGCAGGGCGACAAGGACGCCGTCATCATCGCCGAGGGCATCCACATGCTCAACCCGCTGATTTTCGACCAGCTCAGAAGCGAAGCTACGGGCGTTTACGTTGCCCCGCGTACGCGTATCATCACGCACAAGGACCGCATCGTTCGTCCCGAGCAGCTGCGCGTGGCGCGCCGCATGATCCGCGACTATCAGGGCCGCGGACATTCGCTGCGTCAGACCGTCGAGCGCGCCGAGAGTGTCGACCGCGGCGAGCTCAACTACATCATGCCGAACAAGCCGAACGCGAGCATCCACATCGACACGTTCCACGATTACGAGCCGTGCATCCTCGCGCGGTATTTGAAGGAGATCCCCGAGTTTTACAGCCAGCTCGACGATCAGTTTATCGCCGAGCACGGGCTGAGCGACCTGATGGACGTTGTCAACTCCGTGCCGTCGCTGCGCACGGACTATGTCCCGCGCGACTCCATCGTGCGAGAGTTCGTCGGCGGCAGCTGCTTTGAGTATTAAATCGGCAAAATCCGACAACAAACTGTAATTTCTGATTTTTACAATACAAAACGTAATCGAAATTTGGCGCTTTTGCGCGAAAAGGGGAGGAAGAGCGAATGCATTCTGACGAGCGGCGAAAGGCCATTGCCGACGTGCTGCGCGCGGCGGACGCGCCGGTCAGCGCCTCCGCGCTGGCGGAAAAATTCTCCGTCTCGCGCCAGATCATCGTGGGCGATATCGCGCTGCTGCGCTCCTCGGGCGAGGAAATTCTCGCCACTCCGCGAGGCTATGTGACGCCGAAGGAGGCGCGCGGCATCGTCCGCCGCGTTGCCGTGAAGCACACGCCGCAGGAGATGGAAGCCGAGCTCAACACCATCGTCGACAACGGCTGTACGGTCATCGACGTCATCGTCGACCATCCTATTTACGGCCAGCTCACCGGCCCGCTGCAAATTTCGAGCCGCTACGAGGTCAGCCAGTTCATTGAGCGCTGCAAAAAGGCGGAGCCGCTGTCCAGTCTCACCGACGGCATCCACCTGCACACGCTCTCCTGTCCCGATGAGGCGGCGTTCGAGCGCACGAAGAGTGCGCTGTGCGCACTGCGCGTCCTGCTGGAGGAAAACGGAAATTAAGGGTTGACAATCCTCACACAAACGATTATAGTGTCATGTGCACGTGTCAAGACACCTGCACATGACACTATTTTATTTTTAGGCTGTGAGGATATCATGGAAAAATTCAAAGCGTTCTGCAAACGCAAAAACATTGAAGTTTCGGCCAAGCGCTACGGCATCGATGCGCTCGGCGCAATGGCGCAGGGCCTCTTCTGCTCGCTGCTCATCGGCACGATCATCAAGACGCTCGGCGCGCAGCTCGGTGTCACGTTTTTGACAGATATCGGTACTTATGCGATGTCCGTCTCCGGCCCTGCGATGGCCATTGCCATCGGCTACGCGCTGCAGGCACCCCCGATGGTGCTCTTCTCCCTCGCGGCGGTGGGCTATGCGGCCAACGCCGAGGGCGGCGCAGGCGGCCCGCTCGCCGTGCTCATCATCGCGATCCTTGCCGCCGAGTGCGGCAAGGCCGTGAGCAAGGAGACGAAGATCGACATTTTGGTCACGCCCGCCGTGACCATCCTGGTCGGCGTCGCGCTCGCCAAGTGGATCGCCCCGCCCATCGGCACGGCGGCCTCGGCATTTGGCATTATCGTCGACAATGCGACCAAACTCCAGCCGTTCTGGATGGGCATCGCGGTCTCCGTGCTTGTCGGCGTCGCGCTCACGCTGCCGATCTCTTCCGCCGCCATCTGCTCGGTGCTTGGCCTGACGGGTCTTGCCGGCGGCGCGGCCGTCGCAGGCTGCTGCGCGCAGATGGTCGGCTTCGCCGTGATGAGCTTTCGAGAAAACCGCTGGGGCGGCCTTGTCTCTCAGGGCCTCGGCACGTCGATGCTCCAGATGCCGAACATTGTCAGAAATCCCCGCGTCTGGATCGCGCCGACGCTCGCCTCGGCCATCACCGGCCCTATCGCAACGTGCGTGTTCCGCCTTGAGATGAACGGTGCGCCGATCAATTCCGGCATGGGCACCTGCGGCCTCTGTGGTCTCATCGGCGTGTGGACAGGCTGGGTCTCCCCGAGCGAGGAGGCCATCGCCAAGGGTGCGGCGGCCATGAGCCCAACGGGCTTTGACTGGCTGGGCCTCATCCTCGTCGCCATCGTGCTGCCCGCCATCCTTGCTCCGCTTATCAATATGGTCTGCCGCCGCCTTGGCTGGGTCAAGGACGGCGACCTGAAGCTCGACTGAGAAAATAACGTGTAAAAAGTGTGGACTTTTTGTAAAGAATCCCATCAATTATCACAAAAAAAGTAAAATCGGGGAGAATCGGACTTGATTCTCCCCTTTGCTTTTGCTATACTGTCAGACGAAGTGCGTCCGCACTTCAAAATAAACCGGAGAGCGGCCTGCCGCCGACCGGAAAAATAAGGAAGGATAGAAGAATGAAGAAGTTTTTTGCGCTGCTTCTCGCTCTCGTCATGGTTCTGTCCCTCGTTGCCTGCGGTGATAAGAAGACCGACGACAACCAGGGCGACACCAACACTGACGATCAGCAGGGCGGGACCACCACTTACACCAATCCTGACGATATCGACGACAACATGACGTCCGAAGACGGCAAGTATGAGATCGCGTTCGTCACCGACGTCGGCCAGCTGAAGGATAAGTCCTTCAACCAGGGCACCTTCGACGGCGTGAAGCTCTATGCCGCCAACAACGGCCTGAGCTACAAGTACTATCAGCCCGCCAACGGCGATCAGGCTACCGATGACGACCGTTACGACGCCATGAAGGCTGCCGTGGACGGCGGCGCTAAGGTCATCGTCTGCGCCGGCTTCATGCAGGGCACGGCCCTCGAGAAGGCCGCTAAGGAATTCACCGACACCAAGTTCGTCTTCATCGACGGTTGGTCCCTCGGCCTTGACAACGTTGCGGGCATCGCCTTCAACGAAGAGCAGTGCGGCTACTTCGCCGGTTACGCTGTCGTCAAGGAAGGCTATGAGAAGCTCGGCTTCACCGGCGGCGGCGGCGGCACGACCCCCGCCTGCATCCGTTACGGCTGGGGCTTTGCTCAGGGCGCCAACGACGCTGCTAAGGAAATGGATAAGACCGTCGACCTGAACTACTCCTGGGAGTACGGCGCTTCCTTCCAGGCTTCCCCCGAGCTGCAGACCATGGTCTCCGGCTGGTACTCCAACGGCACTGAGATCGTCTTCGCCTGCGGCGGTTCCATGTTCCAGTCCGTCGCCGCTGCCGCTTCCGCTGAGGACGGCAAGGTCGTCGGCGTCGACGTCGACCAGTCCAGCGAGTCCGAGACCGTCGTCACCTCCGCTATGAAGGGCCTGAGCGATGCTGCCGAGTGGGCGATCGCCAAGGTTTACGATGGCACCTGGGACGAGATCGGCAATGCTGCCACCTCCCTGGGCGTTGCTGAGAATGCTGTCGGCCTGCCGACCGCTACCTGGTCCATGGAGAACTTCTCCGTTGCCGACTATGAAGACCTCTTCCAGAAGGTTCTCAACGGCGACATCACCATCGACAACAACTCTGAGATGGCCAACCCCGCTGAGGGCGGCCTGACCAACGTCAACGTCAACTACATCGGCGGCTAATTCCCAATAGCGCATACATAAAAAGAACGGAAGACTTCGGTCTTCCGTTCTTTTTCACATTTCTGACAGGGAAAGACATGCGAAAACCTTTTGCTTTTCATCGGGAAACGTGATATAGTATAATGTAATTATGGTTTCCGTCCTCGCAGCGCAGCGCGTGCGGGCCATCAAAACGGAAGGAGGGCGAAAAAACTTGGAGAATCAGTATGCGATCGAAATGCTGAATATCACGAAGAAATTCCCCGGTATTATCGCCAACGACAACATCACCTTACAGCTCAAAAAGGGCGAGATCCACGCTCTGCTCGGTGAAAACGGCGCGGGAAAATCGACGCTGATGTCGGTTCTTTTCGGCCTTTATCAGCCGGAGGAGGGCATCATCAAAAAGGACGGCAAGGTCGTGTCCATCAAGGACCCGAACGACGCCACCGCGCTCGGCATCGGCATGGTGCACCAGCATTTCAAGCTGGTGGACGTTTTCACGGTGCTCGACAACATCATCCTCGGCGCGGAGACGACGAAGTGCGGCTTTTTGCAGAAGAAGGAGGCGCGCAAAAAGGTCGAAGAGATCTCGAAGCGCTACGGCCTGAATGTCGACCTTGACGCCAAGGTCGAGGATATCACGGTTGGTATGCAGCAGCGCGTCGAGATCTTGAAGATGCTCTACCGCGACAACGAGATCCTCATCTTCGACGAACCGACCGCGGTGCTCACCCCGCAGGAGATCGAAGAGCTGATGGCCACGATGAAGGAGTTTGCCCGCGAAGGCAAATCCATCCTCTTCATCTCCCACAAGCTCAACGAGATCATGGAGGTCTCCGACCGTGTGAGCGTTCTGCGCAAGGGTAAGTACATCGGCACGGTCAATACGAGCGAGACCACCAAGCAGGAGCTTTCCAACATGATGGTCGGCCGCCCCGTGCAGCTCGAGGTCACGAAGGACGAGGCCAAGCCCGCGGGCGAGGTTTTGAAGGTCGACCACCTCTGCGTCCACTCCCACGTGCAAAAGCGCAACGCCGTGAACGACGTTTCCTTCACCGTCCGCGCGGGCGAGATCGTCTGCATCGCCGGTATCGACGGCAACGGTCAGACGGAGCTTGTCTACGGCCTGACGGGCCTTGATAAGCCGTCCTCCGGCACGATCACCCTCTGCGGCAAGGATATCTCTCATGCCTCCATCCGCCACCGCGGCGAGCACATGAGCCACATCCCCGAAGACCGCCACAAGCACGGCCTCGTGCTCGACTTCACACTCGAGCAGAACATGGTGCTCCAGCGCTTCAACGAGCCGCGCTTTGAAAACCACGGCTTTATCAACAACAAGGCTGTGCGCGACTATGCCAACTACCTGATCGACAAATTCGACGTGCGCAGCGGCCAGGGCGCGATTACGCGCGCGCGTTCCATGTCCGGCGGCAACCAGCAGAAGGCCATCATCGCCCGCGAGGTCGACCGCGACAAGGACCTCATCGTCGCCGTGCAGCCCACGCGCGGCCTTGACGTCGGCGCCATCGAATTCATCCACAGCCAGCTCGTCGCCGAGCGCGACCGCGGCAAGGCGATTTTGCTCGTCTCGCTCGAGCTGGACGAGGTCATGAGCCTCTCTGACCGCATCCTCGTCATGTACGAGGGCGAGATCGTCGGCGAGCTCGACCCGAAGAAAACCACCGTCGAAGAGCTCGGCCTTTACATGGCCGGCGCCAAGCGCATGGCGAAGGAGGAGGCGGCCGTATGAAAAAAGAACACTTCCTGCAAAGCGAAGGCTTCAAGACCGTCGCGGCGTCCGTCCTCTCGATCCTGATCGGCCTCGCCGTCGGCAGCATCGTCATTTTGATCGTCGGCCTCACGAGCCCGAACCTCTCGCTCTCCTCGGCGTGGGACGGCATCCGCATCGTGTTCGGAGGCCTGTTCTCCACGGGACGCGACGCCTCCGGTACGCTGATGTGGGGCTTCAACCCGACGAACATCGGCAACATGCTCTTCCGTGCCGCGCCGCTCATCATGACGGGCCTTTCCGTCGGCATGGCGTATAAAACAGGCCTTTTCAACATCGGCGCGCCGGGCCAGTACCTCATCGGTACGCTCGTGTCGCTCTCCATCGCCCTCGGCCTTCCGTCCGAGACGATGTCCACCACGCTCATCTGGCTGCTCGCCTTCCTCGGCGGCACGCTCGCGGGCGCGATCTGGGGCGCGATCCCCGGCCTTTTCAAGGCCCTGCTCAACATCAACGAGGTGCTCGCCTGCATCATGACGAACTGGATTGCGGCAAACCTCGTCACATGGCTCTTTGATATCAGCAACTTCAAGAACGTCACCGAGTCCACCAAGACCGGCTACATCTACAAGACGACCTACAATGGCGTCGCCACCGCGAAGATGGGCCTTGACAAGCTGTTTCCGAATTCTCAGGTCAACGGCGGCATCATCATCGCCGTCATCTTTGCCATCGGCGTTTACGTGATGATGTCCAAGACGACGTTCGGCTATCAGCTCAAAGCCTGCGGCTCCAACCGCCACGCCGCGCGCTACGCCGGTATCGCCGACAAGCGCAACATCGTCATCTCCATGGCCATTGCGGGCGGACTGAGCGCGGCGGGCGCTTCGCTCTACTATCTCTCCGGCAACACGGAGTTCTTCTGGTCCACGTACCAGTCGCTCCCCGCCATCGGCTTTAACGGCATCCCCGTTGCGATGCTTGCCTCCTGCAACCCCATCGGCATCATCTTCACGGCGCTGTTCATGTCGATGCTCGATATCTCGGGCCTGCAGCTGACGAACCTGACGGCCTATAACGAGTACATCACGAACGTCATCATTGCCGTCATCGTGTACCTCAGCGCCTTCTCGCTGGTCATCAAGATGTGGATCGGCAAGCGGAGCCCGCCCCGGCGGCAGCTTCCGCACCAGCCGGTGCACAAGCGGAAACGGAGAAAGGAGGCGACGCGAAATGACATTCCTCATTCAGCAGACGCTCATTTATGCCGTCCCTCTGATGATCGTGGCGCTTGCGGGCGTGTTCGCCGAGCGCAGCGGTATCATCAACCTGGCGCTCGAAGGTATCATGGTCTTCGGCGCATTCATCGGCGTCTGGTTCGTGCGCATTTTGCAGACGAGCGACGCGATCCTCTCCCTCAAGCAGAGCGGCAACTGGGTCGCGCTGCAAGGCGTGGAGCTTCTCACGATGCTGGTCGCGGCGGCCTTCGGCGCGCTGTTCTCGCTGCTTCTGAGCTTTGCCTCTATCAACCTGCGCGCCGACCAGACCATCGGCGGCACGGCGCTGAACCTGATGGCCCCCGCGCTGGTGCTGTTCTTCATCCGCATCATTGCCAACCAGAATACGCTGCAGATGCTCACGGGTGACGCGGCGAGCTGGTTCATGATCAAAAAGTCTACGCTCGGCATCGACAAGAACACCGACCTCGGCTTTTTCGGCGAGACGTTCGTCAACAAGGTCTACCTTGCGACCTACGTCTGCATCCTGCTTTTCCTCATTCTGTCGATCCTGCTCTATAAGACGCGCTTCGGCCTGCGCCTGCGCGCCTGCGGCGAAAATCCCCAGGCGGCGGATTCGCTGGGCATCAACGTCTACAAGATGCGCTACGCGGGCACGACCATTTCCGGCGCGCTCGCGGGCATGGGCGGCTTCGTCTATGCGCTGACGACGGCAAACTGCGCCTCGAACGGCGACGTGGCGGGCTTCGGCTTCCTCGCACTGGCCGTTATGATCTTCGGCAACTGGAAGCCCGTGAATATCGCGGTCTCCTCGCTGCTGTTCGGCCTCTTCAAGTGCATCGCGGCGAGCTACGCGAGCATCGACATCAACGGCGACGGCGTCTACATGCTTGCCGAGATCGGCATCAGCGCCCATCTCTACCGCATGCTGCCCTACATCGTCACGCTGCTCGTGCTGGCGTTCACGTCCAAGAGCTCCCGCGCCCCCAAGGCCGAGGGCATCCCCTACGACAAGGGCCAGCGCTAAATTACATAAGAAGCGGTATGGCGCAGCCATACCGCTTCTTTGCAAAATGAAAGAGAGAAATGTATGGAAGTTAGAGAGATCACAGCGGCAGAGGAGAAGCAGCGCATCGCGCGCTTGATTTTAGAATCACTGCCCGACTGGTTTGGCATTCCAGAGGCGCGCGAGGAATACATCGAAAAGAGTGTTAAGCAGCCGTTTTTCGCCGCGTTTGACGGCGAGAACGCCGTCGGCTTCCTTTACCTTGCCGAAACGGGGAAGAACACGGCGGAGCTCTATGTCATGGGCGTGCTGAAAGAATACCACCGCCGCGGCGTCGGCAAGATGCTCTTTGCCGCAGCGAAGCAGCGGGCGAAGGAGCTTGGCTACTCGTTTTTGCAGGTCAAGACCGTGCAGATGGGGAAGTACCCTGAGTACGACGCGACGAACCGCTTCTATCTCGCCCTCGGTTTTGGTGAGTTTGAGGTATTCCCGACGCTCTGGGACGAGTGGAACCCGTGTCAAATCTACGTGATGAGCCTGAAATAAGAAAATGTTGGAACTTTTTCCCGCCGTTTTGCGTCTATAAAAGCAGAAAAACAGGGGAGGGAAGCATATGACCGTCCGCGAACCGAAAAAACGCTCTAATTTGCGGCTGAAGCTCGGCGGCGCGTATTTCAGCGCGCAGCGAAAACTCAGATGGCTTTCGATGCGGAAGCATTTTGCGCGCGAGCGCAGCGGGGAAGACTTAGCATATCAGGCGTTTTCCCACCATACGCCGCTCATGCGAAAGCTCAAGGACGTCGACATGCAGCTCCAGCGCAACAAGGTGACGAATCTCCGCCTCGCCTGTGCGCGGCTCGACGGGCTTTTGCTGCGCCCCGGTGAAACGATGAGCTACTGGTATCTCATCGGAAAGCCGACGGCGGGGAAGGGGTATCTGCCCGGCATGATCCTGCGCAACGGCGGGTATCTGGCCGCGACGGGCGGCGGGCTCTGCCAGCTCTCAAACCTCATCTACTGGATGACGCTGCACACGCCGCTCACGGTCGTCGAGCGCCACCGCCACAGCTACGACGTCTTTCCCGACGCGAACCGCACGCAGCCCTTCGGCAGCGGTGCGACCTGCTTTTACCCCTATCTTGACCTGATGATCCGCAACGACACACAGGACACCTATCAGATGCGCGTCCGCGTCGGCAAAACGGACCTTGAGGGGGAGTGGCGCGTGAGCGCCGAACCGACGGAGCGCTATGTGGTCGTCGAGCGCAACCACGAGATGCGCGCGCAGTACTGGGGCGGCTACATCCGCCACAACGAGCTCTACCGGCAGACGTTTGATTTGCAGGGCAAGCTGCTCGCGGAAACGCCTGTCGCCGTGAACGACGCGGTGATGATGTACTCGCCGTATCTGGAAGAAAGCAAAAAGGAAGGCTGAAAGCCTTCCTTTTCTCTTATTCGTCTGTTTCTTCGGCCTTTTCCTCTTCCGCGGGCTCTTCCCACGGCTGCATCGTGGCGACACAGCGGTTGATGTTCTTGCCCTCGGCATAGAATTTGGCTTCGTAGTCGGTCATCACACCGCGCTGTCCGTTTGCGTGCAGGTCGCGTGTGACCTCAGAGAGTTCGAAGCCAAACTGTGGAATTTCTTCGATCGACCACTCAAACAGCGGGTCGTTGTCGGTCTTGAAATGAATTTGGCCGTTGTCCTTGAGCACCTTGCGGTAGAGCTTCAAGAAATTGCCGTGCGTCAGCCGACGCTTGGCCTGCCGCTTGGGCGGCCACGGGTCGCAGAAGTTGACATAGATGCGGTCGACCTCGCCCTGATCAAAAATCTCAGGGAGTTGGTTGGCGTCGATGTCGATGAAAAAGACGTTGTGCAGCTCTGCCTTCGCCGCACGCTCCATCGCGACGACCATCGCGTCGGGCACCTTTTCGACCGCGATGAGCAGCACGTCGGGCTCCGCCGCGGCCGTCTCGACGGTGAAGCGGCCCTTGCCGCAGCCGAGCTCCACGCGGATCTCCTTCGCCTCGGGCATCAAGTCGTGCCAGCGGCCCTTGCGCTCGTAGGGATCCTTGATCTGATACGCCCCGCACCGCTCCATGCGGGGAAGCAGGTTTTTCTTTTTGCGCATTCGCATAGAATGAACCTCGTTTTCCTATAATTCAATCCTATCATATCGAAAATTGGTGCAAGAGACAAGTCATTTTAAAAATTTTATACAAGAGTTGCTGCATTGGGAGAAAAGATCATTAAAAATGCAGCGTTTCTTGCAATGACACCGGAAAAGTGTGAAACTTTTTTGAAAAAAGTGATTTTTCTCTTGCAAATATGCCTTGCCGCCCATATAATAGGGGGCAGTTGAAGAAGACAGGAGGAGACACACGATGTCTTTTGTCAAATATGAACCCAAGGGCAACATTGCCTATCTCATCATTGACCGCGAAAAGGCGCTCAACGCGCTCAATTCTCAGGTGCTCGCCGATCTCGATGCCGCGCTCGACGCGGTGGACTTAAGCGAGATCCGCTGCCTGATCGTCCGCGGCGCGGGCGAGAAGTCCTTTGTCGCCGGCGCGGACATCGCGCAGATGAAGGAACTCAGCAAGGAGGAGGCCGAGGCCTTCGGCAAGCAGGGCAACGACGTCATGCGCAAGCTCGAAGCGTTCCCCATCCCGACGATCGCGGCGGTGGGCGGCTATGCCCTCGGCGGCGGCTGCGAGCTCGCGATGAGCTGCGACTTCCGCATCTGCTCCGATACCGCCGTTTTCGGCCAGCCCGAAACGGGTCTCGGCATCACGCCGGGCTTTGGCGGCACGCAGCGCCTTGCGCGCCTCGTCGGCCCCGGCATGGCCAAGCAGATGATCTACACCGCCCGCAACATCAAGGCGGACGAGGCCTACCGCATCGGCCTTGTCAACGCGGTCTATCCGCTTTCTGACCTCTACGCCGCGGCGGAAAAGCTCGCCGGCCAGATCGCCGGCAACGCGCCCATCGCGGTGCGCGCGTCCAAGCAGGCCATCAACGACGGTCTTCAGGTCGACATTGACCGCGCCGTCGTGATCGAGGAGAAGGCCTTCGGCTCCTGCTTCCAGAGCGCCGACCAGCAGGAGGGCATGGGCGCTTTCCTCGAAAAGCGCAAGCACGAGCCCTTTATCAACAAGTGATTCCATAGAATTATCTATTTATATTGTAGGAGGATACACACAATGAAAGTTGCAGTTTTCGGCGCCGGCACCATGGGCAGCGGCATCGCTCAGGTCTTCGCGGCCAAGGGCCACACCGCTCTGATGTACGCTTCCAGCGTCGCTTCCGCTCAGCGCCACAAGGATAAGCTCGCCGCTTCCCTGCAGAAGCGTGTCGAGAAGGGCAAGATGACCGAAGAGGCTAAGGACGCCATCCTGAACAACATCCTCGTCGAGGAGAAGTCTGCCGCGGCGGACGCCGACCTCGTTATCGAGTGCGTCAAGGAAGAGATGGGCACCAAGCGCGAGCTGCTCGGCGAGCTCGACGAGATGTGCAAGGAGAGCACCGTTTTCGCGACCAACACCTCTTCTTTGTCCGTCACCGAGATGGGTCTCGGCCTCAAGCACGCCGTCATCGGCATGCACTTCTTCAACCCCGTGCCCAGCATGAAGCTCGTTGAGGTCATCCGCGGCGCCAACACCACGCAGGAGACCTTCGACTTCATCTACAACCTCTCCAAGGAGATCGGCAAGGAGCCTGTCGAGGTCGCTGAGGCTCCGGGCTTCGTCGTCAACAAGATCCTGATCCCGATGATCAACGAGGCCATCGGCCTGGTCGAGACCGGCGTTGCCTCTGTCGAGGATATCGACAAGGCCATGATGCTCGGCGCGAACCACCCCATGGGCCCCCTCGCCCTGGGCGACTTCATCGGCCTGGACGTCTGCCTCGCCATCATGAACGTCCTCTACAGCGAGACCGGCGATCCGAAGTATCGTCCCGCTCTGCTGCTCAAGAAGATGGTCCGCGGCGGCCAGCTCGGCAAGAAGTCCGGCAAGGGCTTCTACGATTACAGCAAGAAGTAATCCGTTCCTAAAAGGATAAAAAGGGGAGGAAGTTTACAAAAACTGCCTCCCCTTTTCTCTTTTGGAATGGAAAGGATTCCTGAAAATGACAGAAAACTGTCATAAAAGGAACGGAAATGTCAAAAAGACTTTAATGAATTCGGCGAAAAGCACGAATTCCAAAAAGGAATGATAGTTCCTCTTGCGAAAATGAAACGCACAGGATATAATGAAAGTCACGGAACTGATTTGTGAAAAATTAGACAATCCAATTATTTTTATAGTGAAGGAGCAAAAGACTATGGATTTCCATCTGTCCAAAGAACATCTGCTGGTCCGCAAAATGTATCGCGAATTTGCAGAAAATGAAGTCAAGCCTTTAGCTGAGGAACTCGATGAGGAAGAGCGCTTCCCCATGGAGACCGTCGAAAAGATGGCCAAGCTCGGCATGATGGGTATTTACTTCCCGAAGCAGTACGGCGGCGCCGGCGGCGATGTTCTCAGTTATGCCATGTGCGTGGAGGAGCTCGCTAAGGTTTGCGGCACCACCGCTGTTATCGTTTCCGCCCATACCTCCCTCTGCTGCGCTCCCATTTTCGAGAACGGCACCGAGGAGCAGAAGATGAAGTATCTGCCTGACCTTCTGTCCGGCCGCAAGATCGGCGCGTTCGGTCTGACCGAGCCCGGCGCCGGTACCGACGCCTCCGGCCAGCAGACCACCGCTGTCAAGAACGAGAACGGCGACTACGTCCTCAACGGCAGCAAGTGCTTCATCACCAACGGTAACGTTGCCTCCACTTTCGTCGTGTTCGCCATGACCGACAAGAGCAAGGGCAACCACGGCATCACCGCCTTCATCGTTGAGAAGGACTTCCCCGGCTTCTCCACCGGTAAGCACGAGAAGAAGATGGGTATCCGAGGCAGCTCTACCTGCGACCTCGTCTTCGAAGACTGCGTCGTTCCCAAGGAGAACCTGCTCGGCAAGGAAGGCGAAGGCTTCAAGATCGCTATGAAGACCCTCGACGGCGGCCGTATCGGTATCGCCTCCCAGGCTCTCGGCCTTGCCGAGGGCGCCATCAACGAGGCTGTCAAGTACACCAAGGAGCGCGTCCAGTTTGGCCGCCGCCTGAGCCAGTTCCAGAACACCCAGTTCCAGCTGGCCGACATGCACACCCGCACCCAGGCTGCCCAGTACCTCGTGTACGCGGCTGCCATGAAGAAGCAGAATCACGAGGATTACTCCATGGACGCTGCCATGGCCAAGCTCTTCGCGGCCGAGACCGCTTCCGACGTCACCCGCCGTGCTGTTCAGCTCTTCGGCGGCTATGGCTACACCCGTGAGTATCCCGTTGAGCGCATGATGCGCGATGCCAAGATCACCGAGATCTACGAGGGCACTTCCGAAGTCCAGCGTATGGTCGTTGCCAAGTATCTTGGTGTGAACTAAAAAAGGAGGTAAAGATATAATGAAGATTCTTGTTTGCGTTAAGCAGGTCCCCGATACCTCCGGTAAGGTTGCCGTCAATCCCGATGGTACCCTGAACCGCGCTTCCATGCAGACCATCATCAACCCCGATGATATGAACGC
>OBAE01000439.1_pt1 | contig 32195 bp, 27 predicted proteins | sample 1517641 | NCBI WGS metagenome assembly OBAE01 (sample SAMN04571701, study PRJEB22368) | human gut metagenome | biome: human gut; material: stool | host: Homo sapiens | place: Luxembourg | collected 2012-08-30 | reverse complement strand
AGACCCGCAGGCAATGCCTGCGGGTCTGCCGCTTTTTATGACTGCCGATTTATCCCTTCAGCGCCGATACCGCCGCCCGGGCGGCTGCCGCCGCGTCCTCGGTGTATACGTCCGCGCCGATCTCATCGCAGAAGCTCTGGCTGATGGGCGCACCGCCCACAAATATCTTCACCTGGTCCCGGATACCTGCCTCCCGGGCCAGCGTCACCACCCGGCGCATCTCGCCCATGGTGGTGGTCAGCAGGGATGAGCAGGCGATCACGCCGCAGCGCTGCCGCTTCGCCGTCTCCACGAACTGCTCCGGCGTCACATCCACGCCCAGGTCAATGACCTCTACGCCGCTGCCCTCCAGCATGATCTTCACCAGGTTCTTGCCGATGTCGTGCATATCGCCCCGGACGGTGCCGATGCACGCCCGGCCCACCGTCTTGGCATTTCCGCCGGTCATCAGCGGCTTCAGCTCCCCCAGCGCCGCCGTCATGCACCGGGCGGCCATCAGCATCTCCGGCACGAAGGCCCGATTGGCGGAGAAGGCCTCACCCAGATCGTTCATGCCGCGGATCAGCCCGCCGGACAGGATCTCCTGCGGCGTCCGACCCTGCTCCAGCGCCTCCTGGCACAGCGCCAGCACCTTTTTCTGCTGTCCCTTTTCCAGCGCTGCGGCCAGGCGGGCCAGTACGTCGCCGTTCTCGACAGCGGCGCCCGCCGCCTGCCGCACGGCGACAGCCCGCACCCGGCGTGGCACCGGCGGCAGATCGAACCGCGGCACGTGCAGCGCCCGGTTGTAGTCCGCTATGGCCCGGTCGATGTACTCGTCCACATGGGGATACACCGCCCCCGGCAGGCCATAGGTGATGGAGGGAATATAGTGCCCACCCGGGCAGCACCGCCGCAGGGTATCCATGGCATAGCCGTAGATCTCCTCCGGCGCGGCATCCGTCCGGTCGATGGCGGCGCCCATACCGCCCATCAGCACCAGCCGCCCGTGCAGCTTCTGCTGGAGAGCCGGTATATCGTTCTCCGGCAGCACACCCTGCCACACCTGAATGCCGATCTCCGCCATGTCCTCCACGATCGGGACCAAATAGGAGTCCGCGTGGTGGATGGCGATCACGCCCCGGGACCGGATATAGCCGTAAAACCGCCGGTACGGCTCCTTGAAGAATTCCCGCCACATTTCCGGCTTCATGAACAGCGCATCCTTGGTGCCCCAGTCGTCGTGAGAGAAGATCACGTCCGGCCGTAAATTGTCGATGAGCAGCTTCACGTACAGCAGCCGATACGTGGTGATGTAGTCAATGAGCGCGTGCATCTCCTGCGGGTGCTCATACAGGTTCGTCAGCGTGTCCTCAAAGCCCATCAGGAAGTGGCACTGCTCGAAGATACCGGTACCCATAAAGCCCGCCAGCAGCTTCTCTTCCCCGCAGGCCGCCCGTGCCGCGGCGCGGCACGTCTCCCAGCCCTCCGTGCAGGCGGCGATGTCCGGCGCGTGCACCGTCTCCTGCCAGCGGGTGATGTCCGGGCACACCGCCAGGCCGTCTGTGGTGACGGGCATAGGCCCCGGCGCGTCGGCGGGAAAGCTGATGGTGGTGCCCCAGCGGTCTTTGCTGACGGTCCCCCGCTTCCGGTTGCCCCGCAGATAGGTGTTGATGGGATCGTTCAGGCACATGTGCAGCGCCTCGTACTGGCACAGCTGGCGATCCGGCTGGCCATTGGGCTTCAGCAACTCCAGAAAGTTCTCCTTGGGTGTCATCATATCACTTCACCTCTTCGGTATAGAGTAGGCACGATGTATACGTCATGGTTCGCGGTCCGTAGTTATATGACAGTCCGGACCGCAGGCACACGTCCCCCACCAACAGTCCGTAGGCCTCCATGGAGGACATCCGCTTGTCCGGGAACCGGCAGGGTCGGTCCGGACAGGTACACCGGCGGCACACGGTGCATGCTCCCGCTGACAGGGGCAGGCAGTCCGGCAGCAGCAGCCGCGCCTGCCGCGCAAAGTCCGCAAAGGCCCGCTTGTGCCGCCGCTGGATCGCCTCCATCCCCTCGTAGTCGAAGTCGTCCGTCAGTGTACCGGTGGTCTGCACCAGCACCCCGGCGTCAAAGCATCCCATGGCCGCCGCGGCATCCTCCAGCGTCCCGCAGCCGGGCGGGCAGGCCCAGTTGGCGTTCCACTTCCCGCATCGGTCCGCCCGGCACATCTCCCGCACCTCCCGCCGGGGCGTCAGCGCGTTCATGTCCACCGGCGCGGCGTGGGAGAACCCGTTTTCCGCCGCCAGCGTCATCAGTTTTGTTCTCATGGCAAATCCTCTTGACAAAGCCGCCCCGGGCTGATAAAAGTAGTAGTGGAATTATTATAAAAAGGGGTGTTGCCCGTGTCAAGTATCCGCGTGACCCGCGGCGGAGATGTTTTTCGCCTCCCCTGCAATGATACCGATACCCTGCTGGCTCTGCTGCGCCGCGCCGGCTGTACCCTGCCTGCCGCCTGCGGCGGCCACGGCCGCTGCGGCAAATGCCGCGTCAGCGTCAACGGCGTGCCGCGTCTGGCCTGCCGTGTGGTGCCGGAGGACGGCGACGAGATCGTCCTCCCTCCCGCCGCCGGCGGGCGCATCCTCACCGAGACGCTGGAGCCCCCCGCCGTCCCCACCGGCGAGACAGGCTGCGCCGCCGCCATCGACCTGGGCACCACCACCACGGCGCTGCGGCTGTACGACCTGGCCACTGGCCACGCCCTGGCCACCTGCGCCGACTGGACGGCTCTGGCCCCCTACGGCGCGGATGTCATCACACGCATCCAGTATACCATCGACCACCAGGACGGGCTCACCCGCCTGTCCTCCCTGCTCCGCCAGCAGCTGAAGGCCCTGCTCACCCGGGCACTCTCCCAGGCCGGGCGGCAGCCCGCCGAGCTGAAGCGCACCGTGACCGCCGGCAACACCGTCATGCAGAGCCTGCTCGCCGGTGTATCCGTCCGCCCGCTGGCCGCCGCCCCCTTCTGCCCGGAGACCTTCTTCCGTCAGAGTTCCGGCCTCACGCTGCTGGACGCGCCGCTGTACTGCGTCCCCTGCGCGGCGGGCTTCGTGGGCGGCGATATCACCGCCGGCCTGCTGGCCTCCGGCCTTGCCCGACGCGCGGGCCATTTCCTGTTTCTGGATATCGGCACCAACGGCGAGATGGCCCTGGGCGGCATGGATGGCTTCACCTGCTGCGCCGTGGCCGCCGGCCCCGCCTTCGAGGGCGCGGGCATCGCCTGCGGTATGCTGGGCGTGGACGGTGCGGTCAGCCGCGTCCGGTACAGCGACGCCTTCAAGATGAACGTCATCGGCGGCGGCGAGGCAGTCGGTCTCTGCGGCTCTGGTCTCATCGACCTGACGGCCCTCCTGCTGCGCCTGGGCGTCATTGACGAAGGCGGCCGTCTCCTACCGCCGGAAGACGCGCCTGAGGCGTTCCGCCGCTATTTGACCCGTGACGAAAACGGCTGCGGCGTCTTCCACTTGACCGACCGGGTGTATCTCACCGCCGCTGATGTCCGGGCGCTGCAGCTGGCCAAGGCAGCGGTGGCCGCCGGCGTGCAGATACTGCTGGCGCAGCAGGGGCTGACCCTTTCCGCGCTGGACGGTCTGTACCTATCCGGCGGCTTCGGGATGTACCTTGACCCCGCCAGCGCCGCGGCCATCGGTATGCTCCCCCGTCTCCCCTCCGCCAAGCTCCACAGCGTAGGCAACGCCGCCCTCTCCGGCGCGGCACAGCTGGCCCTGCGGGGTGATATGTCCGCCGCGGACGGCATCGTCAACCGTCTCACCTATCTCGAGCTCTCCGGGCGTCCCGACTTCGCCGACGCCTTTGCCAAAAACATTCCCCTAAGATCCATGCAATGGAGGTAACACCTATGGAGCTTCGTTTTCCTCTGATTCTGGACGGTGCCACCGGCACCGAGCTGCAAAAGCGCGGCTATACAGGCGACGTCTGCGCCGAGCAGTGGACACTGGACCATCCGGACGCCATCATCGACATCCAGCGCGGCTATGTGGCCGCCGGCAGCCAGGTGGTCTACACCCCCACCTTCGGTGCCAACCGCCGCAAGCTGGAGGAGTCCGGCCTGTTCAACTGCACCGCCGACTACAACCGCCGTCTGACGGAACTGTCCGCCCAGGCGGTGCAGGGCAAGGCCCTGCGGGCAGGCGATATGTCCCCCACCGGCGCGTTCCTCGCCCCGCTGGGCGACGTGTCCTTCGAGGAGCTGGTGGACATCTACACCGAGCAGGCCGCCGGTCTGGAACGCGCCGGCGTGGACCTGTTCGTCATCGAGACCATGATGACCCTCTCCGACGCCCGTGCGGCAGTGCTGGCCGTCCGCAGTGTCAGCGACAAGCCTATCTTCGTCACCTTCACCTGTGACGAAAACGGCCGCAGCGTCTCCGGCACCGACATCACCGCGGCGCTGGTGGTCCTGCAGGGCATGGGCATCGACGCCTTTGGCCTGAACTGCTCCGCCGGCCCGGAACAGATGCTTCTCCAGCTGAAGCGCCTGCGGGAATACGCCCGGGTGCCCCTGATCGCCAAGCCCAATGCCGGAATGCCCATCATCGAGAATGGCGAGACGGTCTACCGCTGCACCGGCGAGGAATTCACCGCCCTGGTGCCGGAATTTCTGGCCGCCGGCGTAGCCGTGTTCGGCGGCTGCTGCGGCACCACCGCCGCGCATATCGCCGCCCTGGCCCGAGCGCTGGGCGGCGCGGTCATCACGCCGCCGGCCCCGCAGCATACGAACGAGCTGCCCGCCGCCACGGAGAAGCTGCCCTTCCCCCTGCCTGTCGATGTCTCCTGGCACACCGTCATCGACCTGACCGGCGATGCGGAGGAAACGCTCACCGCCGCGCTGGACAGCGGTGAGACGGTCTTGGCCCTGCGTATCGCCTCCTGGGACGATGTACAGGCCCTGGCGGACTACCAGTATATGCTCACCAAGCCGGTGTGCTTCGTCTGCGACGACACCCAGCTGCTGGAGGCCGCCCTCCGGGCCTATCAGGGCCGCGCCCTGTACGACGGCGCCCTGCCGGAGGACACGCTCCTGCCCCTGTGCGCCAAATATGGTCTCCTGCTGTAAAAAAACAAGGCCCCCGCGGGCCTTGTTTTTTTATTCCTTTTTCCCGGTACAGCCGCCGCAGCTCCCGCCGCAGCCAGAACAGCCGGCGCATCCGCCGTTTTTCCGCGCCCGCCGCGCACTACGCAGGGCCAGCACACCGCACAGCGCCACCAGTGCCAGCAGCACCCAGTCCATCCAGCTCATAGCAGCAGCCCTCCCACAGCGTAAGCGATGTACGCCGCCAGCCACGCCACTACGCATTGCAGCAGCACCACGCCCACCGTTTTGATGCGGGAGCCCAGTTCACGCCGTATGGTGGCCACCGCCGCTATACAAGGGGTATACAGCAGCGTGAACACCAGAAAGCTGATGGCGCTGCGCGTGGTAAACAGCGACGTGATGGCCGCGTTTCCCAGCAACACCTGCAGCGTACTGACCACCGACTCCTTGGCGATAAATCCGGAGATCAGCGCCGTGGCGCAGCGCCAGTCACCAAAGCCCAGCGGCCTGAACAGCACCGCCAGCCATTGGCCGATCAGCGCCAGCAGACTGTCCGCGCTGTCCGTGACCACATTGAGCCGCGTGTCGAAGCTCTGCAGGAACCAGATGACCACCGTGGCCAGGAAGATCACGGTGAAGGCCCGCTGCAAAAAGTCCTTGGCCTTCTCCCACAGCAGCAGCCCCACGCTTTTAGCGGAGGGCATACGGTAGTTGGGCAGCTCCATGACAAAGGGCACAGGCTTGCCTCTGAAGGCGGTCCCCTTCATCACCAGCGCTGCCAGAATACCCACCACGATACCCAGCACATACAGGGAGATCATCACCAGCGCCTTGTGGTCGGTGAAGAACGCGGCGGTAAAAAAGCCATAGATGGGGATCTTGGCCGAGCAGCTCATATAGGGCGTCAGCAGAATGGTCATCTTCCGATCCCGGTCCGAGGATACCGTGCGGGTGGCCATGATGGCCGGCACCGAGCAGCCGAAGCCGATCAGCAGCGGCACGATGCTCCGCCCGGACAGACCGATCTTCCGCAGCAGCTTGTCCATGACAAAGGCCACCCGGGCCATGTAGCCGGTGTCCTCCAGAATGGACAGGAAGAAAAACAGCGTCACGATAATGGGCAGGAATGACAGCACGCTGCCCACACCGGCGAAGATACCGTCAATAATAAGGCTGTGCACCACCGGGTTGATGCCGTAGGCGGTCAGCGCCCCGTCCACGCCGGCGGTCACGTAGTCGATACCCAGCGCCAGCAGATCGCTGAGCCCCTGGCCAATAACATCGAACGTCAGCCAGAAGATCAGCAGCATCACGCCGAAGAATACCGGCAGCGCCGTGTATTTCCCCGTCAGTACCCTGTCCCAGGCCACGCTGCGCTTGTGCTCCTTGCTCTCATGGCACTTGACCACCGCGTCGGCGGTGACCTGCTCGATGAACGTATACCGCATATCCGCCAGCGAGGCGTTGCGGTCCAATCCGTTCTCCGTCTCCATCTGCACGATGCAGTGCTCCAGCAGCTCCCTCTCGTTCTGATCCAGCACCAGCCGGTCCGCCATATCCCTGTCGCCCTCAATGAGCTTCGTGGCGCAGAACCGGGGCGGCAGACCCAGCCGCTCAGCGTGGTCCTCGATCAGATGCACCACCGCATGGACGCACCGGTGCACCGGCGAATTCGCCGCGCAGAAGTCATAGACCTTGGGCAGCACCCGGTTTTTCGCCGTCTCCACCGCCCGGTCCATCAGCTCGGACACACCCTCGCCCTTGGCGGCGGTAATGGGCACCACGGGAATGCCCAGGTCGTCGGACAGCTTCTGCACGTCGATGGTGCCGCCGTTGGCGCGCACCTCGTCCATCATGTTCAATGCCAGCACCATAGGCACCCGCAGCTCCAGCAGCTGCAGTGTCAGGTACAGGTTGCGCTCGATGTTTGTAGCATCCACGATATTGATGATGCCGTCCGGCTTCTGGTTCAGTATGTAGTCCCGCGTGACGATCTCCTCCTGGGTATAGGTACGCAGGGAGTAGATACCCGGCAGGTCCACCACGGTGCACTCCTTGTGCTCCCGTACCTCTCCGGATTTCTGGTCCACCGTCACGCCGGGGAAATTCCCCACGTGCTGGTTGGAGCCGGTCAGCGCGTTGAACAATGTAGTCTTGCCGCAGTTCTGGTTGCCCGCCAATGCAAAGATCATACGCGATCCCTCTTTTCCACGGTGATCTGTCGGGCGTCCTCCACCCGCAGCGTCAACTCATAGCCCCGCACGTGTATCTCGATGGGATCCCCCATAGGTGCCACCTTCCGCAGTGTCACCAGCGTCCGTGGCGTCAGTCCCATATCCAGCAGGCGGCAGCGCAGTGCGCCCTCCCCGCCCACGGCAGTGATGGCGGCGCTGTCGCCGATCTTCAGTTCATTTAGTGTCATAGCGCGTTACCTCAACAGCCTATCTGTATTGTGTGGTATGATGTTAGCACAGGCTAACCGCTCTGTCAAGAAACACCCGCCATTGTAACGACAGTTAAATATATTTAACTGTCTCTTGCTTTTACGCCAGTCGTGTGTTATACTTTAGTTAGAGTACTCTAAGCAGCAAAGGAGGTGCCGCCGTGGTATTACAGGAATCCGGCGAGATGTATCTGGAGAGCATCCTGGTCCTGATTCGTCAGGGGAAGGCCGTCCGTTCCATCGACATCGTGGACTATATGGGCTACTCCAAGCCCAGCGTCAGCCGCGCCGTTGGCCTGCTGAAGGCCGGGCAGTATATCGACGTAGACAACGGCGGCTACATCACCCTCACCGCCGCCGGGCGCGAGGTAGCCGAAAAGATCTACGAGCGCCACACGGTCCTCACGGACTTTCTCCGCCGCCTGGGTGTGGACGAGGCCAGCGCTGCCGAGGACGCCTGCCGCATGGAGCACGTCATCAGTGACGCTACCTTCCAGGCCCTGAAGCGTCATCTTGCATCCCCCCAATAACCGCTGAACAAGCCGCCCTCCGGCGGTTCCTTTCACACAAAAGCCTCCCCCGGTTTCGCCGGGGGAGGCTCATTCTCCGCCTCCGGCCAAGCCGGGGGCCTTGCTTTTCAGTTGCTGTTGGCGCTGTACAGCCCCGCTGCGTCGTCCAGCGGCACGGAGAACGTCACCGTCTGCGCCTCAGTGTGGGCGCCGGCCTTCTCCATGATGGACTGCATGATGGCCGCCCGCTTATCGGCGGAGGTCACCAGGAAGATCATCTCCCGTTCCTCCGAGATGGCCATGCCGAAAAACTTGTTGGTGTTCCCCGCGTCGGTAGCCCGGGCGTGAATGACCGTACCGCCCCGCGCGCCGGCGGCGGAGGCCGCCTCCATCACCGCGTCGGTGTACCCGGTATTGGTGATCGCCACGATCAGCTGATACGCGTTCTCGTTCATCTGCTCTTCCTCCTTCACAGTCATATCCGGCCGCGCGTCGCTTTTGCCGGAGATCAGATAGTCCAGCGCCGTCCTTCCGCCCACGCTGCTCAGGTGCAGGCACACGGCGATACCGCTGCCGGGCCGGTCGATCCGCATGGTGTCCACCAGCTCCCGCATCAGCACCTCCTTGACAGCCGGCGTCACCACGGAGAACATCACGGACTTCTCCGTAGCCTCCAGACCCAGATAGCTCAGCACGTCGTTGCTGGCGGTGCCCCGTCCCAGGGCGGTGAACACCACCGGCGCGCCGAAAGCCCGGTAGAAATCCAGAAAATGCGTGGCGCCCATGACCCGGTTGGTGATGGTGATCATCAGATACAGACGGTTCTTGGTTGTTTCAGACATATCTCCACCTCCTCAGCACAGCTCGATAAGCTCCTCCACCGCCACAGGTGCGGCAGGAGCAGGTGCGCGGCGCAGCTTTCTCTGATAGCTCAGGCCCAGCAGCTGTATGGTCACCAGCGGCGTCATGGCCACCATCGCCACCACACCGAAAGCGTCCGTCACCAGATTGCCGCCCACAGCGTCGCAGGCGCCCAGGGCGAAGGGCAGCAGGAACGTAGCCGTCATGGGTCCGGAGGCCACGCCGCCGGAGTCGAAGGCCACGGACGTAAAGATCTGCGGCACCACGAAGCTCAGCGCCAGACTCAGCACATAGCCCGGCACCAGGAACCACATGATGGAGATACCCGTCAGCACCCGGATCATAGCCAGCCCCAGCGAGATGGCCACGCCCACAGACAGCGCCAGGTTCATGGCGTGAGCCGGGATGGAACCGGCGGTGATCTCCTCCACCTGCTTGTTCAGCACATGGACAGCCGGCTCCGCCTGTACGATAAAATAACCGATGACCATAGCAATGGGGATAAGTATCCAATTATAGGTATGGCTGGCGATGCTGCCGCCCAAAAAGCTGCCCACGGGCATAAATCCCACGTTCACGCCCATCAGGAAGATGGTCAATCCTATGTACACATACACCAGACCGATGACCATGTGCAGTATCTCCTTGCGCTTGAGTCTGCGGGTCACCAGCTGGAACAGGATCAGGAAAGCGCCGATAGGCAGCAGCGCCGATGCCGTCTCCTTCAGATAGTGAGGTATCTCGCTGAGATACAGATCGAACATCTCCACCGTGTCCTTGGCATCCGGCATGACCGCCGCGGTGTAGGCGCTTCCGTCCGGCTTATACAGCAATCCAAGGATCAGCACCGTGATGATCGGCCCGATAGAGCACAGCGCCACCAGGCCGAAGCTGTCGCCCCCTGCCTGCTTGTCGCTTCGCACGGCGCACACGCCCACGCCCAGTGCCATGATGAACGGCACCGTCATGGGTCCGGTGGTCACGCCTCCGGAGTCAAAGGCCACCGCCCAGAAATCCGGCGACACGAACATCGCCAGACCGAATACGATGGCGTAAAACCCGATCAGCAGCCACCGCAGCTGGATACCCAGCACGATACGCAGCAGGGCGATGACCAGGAACACGCCCACGCCCACCGCCACGGACCAGATGATCACGTTGTTCTCGATGGCCGGTACCTGGTTGGCCAGCACCTGCAGATCCGGCTCCGCCACGGTAATGATCATGCCGATGAGGAAGCCCACCACCGTGATGATCCACACCTTCTTTCGCCGTGTGATCTCGGAGCCTACCGCCTGTCCCAGCGGGATCATGGACATCTCCGACCCCAGTGTGAACAGTCCCATGCCGGCAATCAGCATCACGCCGCCCAGCAGGAACGCCACCATGGCGTTGTTGGGCACCGGCGCAATGGTGAAGCACAGCACCAGCACGATCAGCATTACCGGCAATACCGATGTCAGCGACTCGTGCAGCGGTTTTTTGAATACAGCAAAGACGTTTTCCGCCTTCTGCCGTTTTTTACGCAGTCTCGCCTGCTCGTCCTGAATAGTCCTGTGGCTCAAGTCTACCTTCCTTTCCTCGTCCTCCATAGCCTATACCAAAAAGCGGCGCATCTGTCCGTATCGGGCAGACACGCCTCCGCATCTTAACAGGTATATTGTACCATATGTTCACTTTTGGCACAACCCCACCGCTGTTAATAATGTGTGAAGATTGCACCGGGTTTTTTACGCCGTTTTCTCCACCAGCGCCGCCGCGTGGGCCGCTATGCCCTCGCCGCTGCCGGTAAATCCCAGTCCCTCCTCCGTCGTCGCCTTCACAGAAACGCGTCCCGCGTCCAGCCCCATGGCCGCCGCCAGTCTCTCCCGCATTTCCGGGATATAGGGCGCCAGCTTCGGCGCCTGCGCCGCCACCGTAGCGTCCACATTCACAACGGCCCAACCCGCCTCCGCCAGCACCGCCGTCACCTGCCGCAGCAGCGCCGTGCTGTCCGCCCCGGCGTAGCGCGCGTCGCTGTCCGGAAACAGCTTGCCGATGTCCCCCAGCGCCGCAGCGCCCAGCAGGGCATCCATCACCGCGTGGGTCAGCACGTCCGCGTCGGAGTGCCCCAGCAGCCCCTTCTCAAAGGGCACCGTCACACCGCCCAGCACCAGGGCGCGGCCCGGTACCAGTCGGTGTACGTCATAGCCGTATCCAATGCGCAGATCCGTCATGCTCTGTTCTCCCTCTCCCGCAGGAACGCCTCTGCCATGGTCAGGTCCTCCCGCGTGGTGATCTTGATGTTCTCCCGCCAGCCGGGGGCCAGCCATACCTCCTTGCCCAGCCGTTCCACGGCGGAGCAGTCGTCCGTGATGTCCGCCCCGGCCTGAATAGCCGACTGCAGAGCAGCCTTCAGGATGTTCGCCTGAAACACCTGTGGCGTCTGTACGGCGTACAGCGTTTTCCGGTCCGGCGTGGACTGCACCAGCCCCGCCATATCCGCCACCTTCACCGTGTCCGTCACCGGCAGCGCCGGCGCGGCGGCATAGGTCCGCTGTCCCAGCCGCACCATGTCGTCCACCTGCTCCGGCAGGATCAGCGGCCGCGCGCCGTCATGCACCGCCAGCAGCTCGCAGCTGTCGCCGGCCGCCAGCGCCGCCAGCAGCACCGACTGAGTGCGGCTCCCGCCGCCCTCCACCACGCGCAGCGGCGTTTTGACATTCGCCCCGGCACACAGGGCCGCGATCTCCTCCAGGCGCTCCGGGCTTACCGCCACCACGATCTCGTCGATCAGCGCCGCCTCATCCAGCGCCCGCAGCGTCCGCAGCAGCACCGGCACGCCGCACAGCGGCGCCGTCAGCTTATCCGTGCCGCCCATGCGCTCAGAGCGCCCCGCGGCAGGCACCAGCGCCGCGCAGCGGGGGTGCCGTTCCTTTTTCCGGTTTAACAGCTTGTCAAAGAGCTTCCCCATCGTCATTCACACGCTCCCGTCATCACCGCGCCATCCAGCAGACGCTCCGCCTCTTGGTATCCGATCTCCCGCACCATCGCCAGCTCCGACAGCAGTATCTCCTTGGCACTGTGCAGCATTTTTCTCTCTCCGGTGGACAGTCCCCGCGCCGCCTCCCGCCGCATCAGGGACTTGACCACCCGTGCCACCTCCGTCAGGTCGCCGCTTTTCAGCCGCGCCATGTTCTCCCTGTAGCGGCGGTTCCAGTTGCGCTCCTCCTCCACCGTCAGCGATGGGATGGCCGAGAGCACCGCGTCCATTCTCTCCCGATCATACAGCAGCCGCACGCCGATGGCCTCGCAGTTATCAGTGGGCAGCTTCAGTACCAGTCCGCTGACGGCTTGACGGAACACATAGTACGTCCGCGCCGCGCCGTACAGCAGCTCCTCCGTCACGTTCTCGATAACGCCCGCCCCGTGCATGGGGTGCACCACCCGCTGACCGATGCCGTACATACCGCCGCCTCCCTTCCTGCTGTTCTTGTAGAAAATTATACCGTATTCCCCCACTTTTTACAAGGGATTTCCGTATCTTTCCCGTAAAAAGCACGGTCCCAGGCACTGCCTGGGACCGTGCTTTTCCGTTATCTCGCCTCGTACAGTGCCTTGCAGGCCCGGTACATCTCGTAGCAGTCCACCTTGGCCACCACCTCGAAGGGCGCGTGCATGCTCAGCACCGGCACGCCGGCATCCAGCGTGGCGATGTTCCGGTTGGCCATATACTGTGCCACCGTCCCGCCGCCGCCGGCGTCGATCTTGCCCAGCTCGCAGATCTGCCACCGCACGCCCGCGCCGTCCAGCACCGCGCGCACATAGGCCACCGTCTCCGCGTTGGCGTCCGAGGAACCGGACTTGCCCCGCGCGCCGGTGTACTTGCAGATACCCACGCCGTAGTTGACGAAGGCCGCGTTCTTCTTCTCGTACACATCGGCAAAGTTGGGGTCATAGGCCGCCGTCACGTCGGCGGACAGGCAAAAGGCGTTCTCAAAGCACGCCTTCAGCGGCACGTTCTGGCCGTCGCACAGGTCAGACATAAAGGCGTCAAAGGCCGCGGACTGCATACCTGTCACGCCCATAGAGCCGATCTCCTCCTTGTCCGCCAGCACGCATACCGCCGTCTTGTCCGGCGTTTCGATATCCAGCAGCGCCCGCAGCGCCGCGTAGCCGCACACCCGGTCATCGTGACCGTAGGACCCGATCATGCTGCCGTCAACACCGATGTCCACCGCCTCCGCGGCGGGAACAGCCTCCAGCTCCGCGGAGGCGAAGTCGCTCTCCGTGATGCCGTACTTGTCGTGCAGCCGCTTCATCACGTGCAGCTTCACCCGGTCCTTGTCCTCGCTGTCCCCGATGGGCCGGCTGCCCACCAGCAGGTTCAGCGTCTCGCCGGGCACCGCCTCGTTCAGGGGCTTCCGGCCCTGTTCGCCGCCCAGATGGGGCAGCAGGTCCGTGATGACCAGCTGGGGCTCACCCGCCTCGCCGATGCACACGTCTACCACGCTGCCGTCCTTCTTGGCCACCACGCCCCGCAGCTGCAGGGGGATAGTCACCCACTGGTACTTGCGGATACCGCCGTAGTAGTGGGTCTTGAAATATGCCATCTCGCTGTCCTCATACAGCGGCGTGGGCTTCAGATCCAGCCGCGGCGAGTCGATATGCGCCGCCGCGATCTGCGCGCCCTCGGCCAGGCTCTCCTTACCAATGACCGCCAGCATCAGTCCCTTGCCCCGGTTGCAGGTGTACACCTTATCCCCGGCCTTCAGCGCCATGCCGCGTTTATACTGCACAAAGCCCTTCGCCTCTGCCGCGGCGATAGCCGCCCGGACGCTGAGCCGTTCGGTCTTTCCCTCGTTCAGGAACACCTTGTAGTCCGCGCAGTAGGCCTCCATCTCCGCCAGCTGCGCCTCGTCCAGCGTATCATACCCGTTCTTGTCATTCCGCAGCAGCTGCTCCCGCAGCGCCTTCATTTCCTCGCTCATGCTCGTTCCTCCTTCAATATCGTCTCCAGCGCCTGCCGCGCCTTTTCCGTAAAGGCCGCCGCGCTGCCGCAGTCGTTCACCAGCACGTCCGTGCACCGGGCCCGGTAAAATGCCTCGTCCTTCTGTGCCCGCACCCGCAGCCGCGCGTATGCCTCCGGTATGCCGTCCCGCGCCATGATGCGCGCCACCCGCGTCTCCGCCGGCGCGATCACCGCCACCGTCCGGCGGCACAGCCCGTCCAGCCCGCTTTCGATCAGGTTGATGGCGTCAATGCCCACCACCGCCGCGTCGCTCGCGTCCATCCGCCGCCGCAGCTCCCGGGGCAGTCGTGCATAGATGATCCCGTTCAGCGTCTCCAGCGCCGCCGGATCGCCGAATACGAGGTTCCCCAGCTTCTGCCGGTCCAGACCGCCGTCCGCCGCGAACACCGGGCCGAACGCCCCGGCGATGGCCTCCCGCAGCGCTCCGTCCGTCCGCAGCAGCTCATGGTAGATGGCGTCGCAGTCCAGCACCAGCCCGCCCAGCTGCTCCAGCGCCCGCAGGGCGCTGGTCTTGCCCGCGCCGGTAGGCCCCGTGAAGCCGATGACCAGCGGCGACGCGTCCACCGTGTGGAACCCCGCCGCCTTTTTCAACCGGTTGCTCACCGCCAGTCCCAGTCCCGCCTCGTCCGGGCACTGGGCATAGATGGCCGTCACCTCCGTCTCGTCGAAGGTCCGCAGCGCGTCGAACACGCGCTGTGCCTGGGCCAGCTTGTCTCCTGCCGGTCCCAACCGATGTACAATGTGCCCCGCGAACAGCGGCGCGTACTCGTCAAAGCAGATGACCCCGGCCCCCGCCGGCAGGTGCGCCGCGATGTACGCCGCGCTTCGCCGCGGCGCGCCCGTCACCACCGTCACGGCGGCCCGGGGCGCGTAGTGCCGGTACTTCATTCCCGGTGCCTTGGCCTTCTCCCCGTCGGACAGCTTCTGCCGCACGGCCTTGTCCACGGCCACCTCCCCCAGCACCGCCTCCAGCGCCTCCAGCGGCAGTCCGCCGGGCCGCAGCAGCCGGGGTGGCTGCACCGTCAGATCGATAATAGTGCTCTCTACGCCTACGGCGCAGGGCCCGCCGTCCACGATCCCGTCGATCTTGCCCATCATGTCCTCCATCATGTGCCGCGCACAGGTGGGGCTGGGCCGTCCGGAGGTATTCCCGCTGGGCGCCGCCACCGGCGTATCCGCCGCCGCGATAATGGCCCGCGTCACCGGATGGTCCGGGCAGCGGACGCCCACGGTATCCAATCCGCCGGTGGTCCGCAGGGGCACGCAGTCCCGCCGGGGCAGGATCATGGTCAGCGGCCCCGGCCAGAACCGTTCCGCCAGCGCATAGGCCGTGTCAGGGATATCCACACAGCAGCGTTCCAGCCAGCCCGCGTCCGGCACATGCAGGATCAGCGGGTTGTCCTGTGGCCGTCCCTTGGCCTCGAAAATACGGCGCACCGCGTCCTCGTTGAGCCCGTCGGCCCCCAGCCCGTATACCGTCTCCGTGGGGATACCCAGCAGGCCGCCCCGGCGAAGGATCGCCGCCGCCTCCGCGATGGCGTTTTTGTCCGTTTCCGGATGGAATATGATGGTCTCCATCACCCGAACCTCGTTTCTTCTGCTCTTTTATTCCGCCGCAGCGGCAAAACTCCTCTTTTTACAGTCCCAGATCCTCCCCCACGAGAATGACCTTGATACGCTCATGCACCATAGAGTTCCTCGTCACCACCACATAGGAACAGATGCAGTCCGGACTGGTGCAGTCGCCGCACTGTCCGGTCAGGCCGCAGGGCGTCTTGATACCGAACCGCTGTGCGTTGGCCGGCGCAGCGATGTTCCGTGCGCGGGCAATGGCGTCGTCCAGTGTGCCCAGCACCTTGTTCATACCGGCGATGACCACCACCTGCCGGGGTCCATAGCACATGGCCGCCACCCGGTTGCCCATGCCGTCGATGTTCACCAGCTGCCCGTCCTTGGAGATGGCGTTGCTGCTCATCAGGAACGTGCCGCAGCTCAACGCCTGGTGCATCAGCGCCTGCTTCTCCGCCGGGTCCTTAGCGGTATCCCGGTCGATGAGGGTATAGCCCTCCTGCGCCAGCCGCTGCTTCAGCCCCAGCTCGTCCACCGTCATCACGCCGCCCCAGGATACACTGTCCGTCTTGGGGATCAGCTCCAGCGCCTTCTCCACGGCCTCGGCAGCGGTGGAACAGTAATAGGCGTCAAAGTGCCACTTCTTCATAGCCTCCACCGTCTTGGGGCCGGACAGGTCATACATTTTCTTCTTATTCTCGTTCATGGTCAACTCTCCTTTCCCTCCTGCAGCCGTTGGGCCTGGTCGTTCAGGGTCAGCGCATCGATCATACCGTCCAGATCGCCGTTAATGATGGCCGCAATGTTGAAGTTTTTATTGTCTCCCGTCAGCCGATGATCCGTGACCCGGTTCTGCGGGAAATTATACGTTCTGATCTTGCCGCTTCTGTCGCCGGTGCCCACCTGGCTCTTCCGTGTGGCGGCGATGGCGGCGTTCTGCTTCTCCTGCTCCGCCTCGTACAGCTTCGAGCGCAGGATCTTCATGGCCCGATCCTTGTTCTTGTACTGGCTGCGCTCATCCTGGCACTCCACCACCACGCCCGTGGGCAGATGGGTGATGCGTATGGCGCTCTCCGTCTTGTTCACATGCTGTCCCCCCGCGCCGGAGGAACGGAACGTGTCGATCTGCAAGTCCTTGGGGTCGATGGAAAACTCCACCTCCTCCGCCTCCGGCATCACCGCCACCGTGGCGGCGGAGGTCTGGATGCGCCCGGAGGACTCCGTCTCCGGCACCCGCTGTACCCGGTGTGTCCCAGCCTCGAATTTCAGTCGTGACCAGGCGCCCGCGCCCTCGATCTCGGCGCTGACCTCCTTCACACCGCCCAGTTCCGTCATGTTCTCACTGACGATGCTCAGCGTCCAGCCCCGGCGCTCGGCGTACATGGTGTACATCCGCAGCAGGTCGGCGGCGAACAGTGCACCCTCCTCCCCGCCGATACCGGCCCGTATCTCCAGTATCACGTTCTTCTCGTCATTGGGGTCCCGCGGCAGCAGCAGCCGCTTCAGCTCCTCCTGCAAGCGCTCCATATCCCCCTTCGCCCCAGCCAGCTCCTCCTGTGCCAAAGCCCGCAGCTCCGGGTCGGACAGCATCTCCTCCGCCTCCCGGGCGGTGTCCTGCGCCCGCAGATACGCCTGCCAGCATTCCACCACCGGCGTCAGCTCCTTCTGCTCCCGGCGCAGCGCCGTCAGCTTCTCCCGGTCCGCATACACCGCCGGGTCCGCCAGCTGCTGCTCCACCTCTGTCAAATGCGCCGCAAGGGCGCTCAGCTTCTCCTGCATGGTCCGTCCTCAGCCGTTCTCCAGCAGGCGGCGCACATTCTGGATAAAGTCGTTCCGCCAGAACTCATACCCCTCGCTGTCCGGCCGCAGCGACACCGCCAGCCGGTGGGCCTGCCCGGTGTACATATCCATCTGGTCATAGACCTCCTCGCTGCGCTGGGTGGTGCTCCGCGTGACCACGTAGGCCACGTTTTCCATCTCCAGTCCCCGCCGCTTCAGCAGCGCACGAATGGGGCTGGCGCACCGCCCCGCCCACACCGGGCTGCCCACGATCACCAGCTTGTACGCGCCCAGCGGCTTCTCCGTCTCAAAGGGCTGCAGGGGCCGGGTGGACGTCTTCATGGCGTCCATGCCGCAGCGCATATATCCCCGCCAGCCGCTGCGGTCGCAGTCGTCGGTGATGGCCGTGATCTCCGCGCCCAGCGCCTCGGCGATCTCCTTGACCGCCCGGCGTGTATGCCCGGTCCGGGAATAGTAAATGCACAAAATATCACTCATGTTATCGCTCCTCCTGTTCCTCGGCCTGCAGGCTCAGTTCTTCCCAGCGCTCCATCTCCTGCTCCAGCCGCTTCTGCACGTCCTGCTGTTCCTGATACAGCGCGTTCAGCTTCTCCGCGTCGCAGGCATTCTCCGCCATTTCCGCCTCCAGCCGCGCGCTGTCCGCCTCCAGCCTGGCGATAGCCGTCTCGCAGATGGTCAGCTGCTTTTTCGCCGCCTGCTGGGCCCGGTTGCCCCGGCTGCCGTTCTTTTTCGGCGCAGCGGACTGTACCTGTACCGCGGCCGCCGCGGCGGCGCGTTCCTCCTCCTTGGCCTGCCGGTACTGTGCAAAGCCCATTGGATAGTCCGTGATGACGCCCCCGGCCAGCTCCCACACACGGGTGGCGAACCGGTTGATGAAATACCGGTCGTGGCTCACGAACAGCAGCGTCCCGTCGAAGGCCTCCACCGCCTGCTCCAGCCACTCCCGCGAGTCGATATCCAGATGGTTCGTCGGCTCGTCCAGTATCAGCAGATTGATGCTCTCGTCCATCAGCATACACAGCCGCAGGCGGCTCAGCTCGCCGCCGGACAGCACGCTGACGCTCTTGAACACATCCTCTCCGGTGAACTGATATGCCGCCAGCCGGTTCCGCGCCGACTGCGGCGTGATGTCCAGCTCATAGAGCATCGTGTCCAGTATGGACCTCTCCGGGTGCTCGAAGTGTATCACCTGCGGCAGATACGCCGCCTTCACCGCCGGCCCCAGCCGTATAACGCCGCTGTCCGGGCGCTCGCTGCCGGTCAGCATATTCAGCAGCGTGGTCTTTCCCGTGCCGTTCTCGCCCAGCAGAGCGATGCGCTCGCCCCCCTCGCACCGCAGATACACATCCTCAAACAGCCGCTTCTCGCCGAAGGCCTTGCTGACGCCCTTGATCTGCAATACCTCGTCGCCCTTGAACTCCCGGCTCTGGAAGCGCGCCTCCAGCCTCCGCGCCTTCGTGGGCTTCGCCGTGGTCCGCATACGTTCAATGCGCTTCTCCATGCTGAAGGCCCGCTTGTGCAGCGCGTCGTTGCCCATGAAGGCCCACAGGTGCATCTGCTCCGCCGCCTTTTCCAGCTGCGCGATCTTCGCCTGCTCCTTCAGGTACTGCTTCATGCGCTCCTGATACCGCCGTTCCTTCTCGATGGCATAAAAGCTGTAATTTCCGCTGTAAAACTCCGCTTTTCCGTCCTGTACCTCGATGATCCGCGTCACGGTCCGGTCCAGGAAATACCGGTCATGGCTGATGGTCAGCACCGTGCCCCGGAACCTCCGCAGATACCCCTCCAGCCACTCCGTGGCCTGCAGGTCCAGATGGTTCGTGGGCTCGTCCAGCAGCAGGATGTCCGTATCCTCCAGAATGAGCCGTCCCAGGTTCACCCGGGTCTTCTCTCCGCCGGACAAACACGCGAATTCCCGCTGCCGCATTTCCCTCGGGATGCTCAGGCCGTTGGCCACCTTGTTCACCGCCGTCTCCGTGTCCCAGCCGCCCAGTCCCTCGAATTTGGCGTTCAGCTCGCCGTACCGCCGCAGCGTATCCGCGCCGCTGTCCCCCTGCTCCATCCGCAGGGCCAGCGCATCCATCTCGTCCTTCATCCGAAACATCCGCGCGAAGGCCGTCTGCAAAACGTCCTCCACCGTGTACCCCTCCGGATACACGGGGATCTGCGAGATCAGTCCCACCCGCCGTCCCGCGGCGATCTGTACCTCTCCCTCGTCCGGCTCCAGCTCCCCGGTGAGCATACGGAACACCGTGGTCTTTCCGGCGCCGTTCCGCCCCAGCAGTCCCACGCGCTCCCCGCTGTCCACCTGAAAGCTCAGTCCGTCCAGTATTCTCTTTTCCAGATCAAAGGACTTCACCAGCCCCGAAACGCGAATGTCGACCATTTACTCTTTCTCTAATTCCTTTACGATATTCTCAAAATGCATGGCGTGAGACGCCTTCACCAGCACCGCCGTCCCCGGCGTGAACCGCGCCCGTACAGCGGGCAGCGCCTCCTCCACACCGGCGAACCACCGTGCCTCCGGATCTGTCTCGGTCAGGGCCTTCATCTTCTCCCCCACCGCCACGGTCTCGATGCCCAACTCCCGGCACAGCGTCCCCATATCCCGGTGGGCCTGGGCCGTCAGCGCGCCCAACTCACCCATGTCGCCCAGCACCGCCAGGCGCTTTTTCTGCCGGCTGGCAGCCAGCATACGGATGCCCTCCGCCATGGACTGCGGATTGGCGTTGTAGCAGTCGTCGATGACCAGCCGATCCCCGTCCATACGGATCAGGTGCATCCGGCTCCCTACCGGCGCATAGGCCGCCGTCCCCGCGGCGATCTCCGCCGCCGTCAGGCCCAGCCGTTCGCCGATGGCTGCCGCCATGGCCATGGGATAGACCATGTGCCGCCCCGGCGCCGCCGTCTCCAGCCGATAGGCCGCCTGTCCCGTGGTCACGGTGCAGGCCATGCCCTCCAGCCCCCGGTCGTCGATGTCCGTAACGCGGACATCGCAGTGCTCGCCCTCGCCGCAGCGCAGGATGATCTGTGGCAGCGTCACCGTGTTCAGCAGCTCGTCGTCGCCGTTGAGCACCGCGACGCCCTCCGGGGTCAGATTTTCAAATATCTCACACTTGGCCTGCAAAATGCCCTGCCGTGTGTTGCCCAGATTTTCGATGTGGGCGTCACCCACGTTGGTGATAACGGCGATATCCGGCCGTACCATCTCTCCCAGATACCGTATCTCCCCAAAGTGGTTCATGCCCGTCTCGATCACCGCCGCCTCGTGCTCCGGCATGAGCCGCAGCAGCGTCAGCGGCGCGCCGATGTCGTTGTTGAGGTTCCCCTCCGTCCGCAGCGTCTCGTATTTCTGCGTCAGCACTGCGGCGATCATCTCCTTGGTGGTAGTCTTGCCCACGGAGCCGGTCACCTGTACCACCGGCAGCCGGAACTGCCCCCGGTACCAGGCGGCCAGCGCCTTCAGCGCCAGCCGCGTGTCGGGCACCTGAATGTAAAACTTCCCCGGCAGCAGTGCCTCCGGCGTCTTTGCCGTCAGGCATCCCGCCGCCCCGGCCTCCAGTGCCTTTTCGATATAGGCGTGGCCGTCGAAGCGTTCCCCCACCAGAGGGATGAACAGCGCTTCCTGCGGCACGCGGCGGCTGTCGGTGGTCACGTCGCGCACCGCCGCGCCGCTGCTCTGCAGCACCGTGCCGCCCACCGCAGCGCAGATGGTCTGTACCGTCAGCGGCATCATGCCCGCGCCGCCTTTCGCGCCGCCAGTGACAGCTCCACGATCTTCTCGCACAATTCGCCGTAATTCAGTCCCACCTGCGCCGCCTCCTGAGGCACCAGACTGGTAGGCGTCATGCCCGGCAGGGTGTTGATCTCCAGGCACCAGGCCTGACCGTTCTCGTCCAGAATGAAGTCCGAACGGGAGTACACGCTCAGCCCCAGCCCCTTGTGCAGCTTCAGGGCCATCTCCCCCACCTGCTTCCACGCCGCGTCCGTGATAGGCGCGGGGCACAGCTCCACCGCGCCGCCGGCCTGATACTTGCTCTCATAGTCGAAATAGGCGCCCTTGGGGATGATCTCCACCGCCGGCAGATAGCCGTCGCCCAGCACGGCGATCTGTATCTCCCGACCCTTGATCTTCTGCTCCACCACCACATGGTCGCCGTAGCGCAGCAGGTCGCGCAGGGCCTTCTCCAGCTGTTCCTTCGTGTCCGGCAGCGCCACACCGATGGAGCTGCCGCCGTTGACGATCTTCACGGCACAGGGCACCGGCAGCTCCTCCGCCAGCCGGGGGATATCGCTCTCGGTATAGTGGATGTCGTGCCACGGAGCCGTGCGAATACCGAGAGAGTCCATCATCCGCTTCGTCACGGATTTATCCATGGCCATGCCGCTGCCCAGATACCCGGATCCGGTGTAGGGCACGCCCAGCAGATCCAGCGTGGCCTGTATGCGGCCGTCCTCGCCGCAGCTTCCGTGCAGCGCCAGAAATACCACGTCCGCCATGCGGCACACGGTCAGCACGTCCTTGCCCAGCAGGCTGGGGCTCTGGTCCCTCCGGCTGCGGCGCACCGCCTCCAGGTCCGGCTCCACGCGCTCCACCCGGCTCTGGCCGCACAGGCCGTCCGGCGCGTCAAAGATATCCTCCAACGCGCCCTCGTAGTCCTCCAACCCCAAAAACATATCCACAAGAATGGCCTTGTGTCCCCTCTCCCGCAGCGCCCTGCACACGCCGGTGCCGCTGGTCAGCGCCACCTGGCGCTCTGTGGACAGTCCGCCCGCCAATACCACGATCTTCATAAGCGTACCCTCACTTTTAGGCGGCACAGCGAAAAACGGCCCTGTGCCCCCATGATTTGATATATTATTATAGCACAGCGCCCCGCTGATTACAACCGATTTTGCCCGCCGGTGTGTAAACAAACAAAGAACGCCCCGGCACAGCCGCGGCGTTCTTTTGTTGTCTTTCCTATCGCAGCCAGTCGGGCTTCGCCCGCCCGTGTACGCCGGACACCAGCCCCATACAGGCAAACAGCATCACCAGCGATGAGCCGCCGTAGCTGATGAAGGGCAGCGTCAGTCCGATGACCGGCATCACGAACAGGCACATACCCACATTGATGATGACCTGAAAGATAATGACACTGGCCACACCGATGCAGGCATAGCCCTCCAGCCGGGTCTTGGCGTGCCGCGCCACATACAGGCACCGCAGTATAATGGCCGTCAGCAGCGCCAGCGTCAGCAGGCAGCCCACCAGCCCCAGCTCCTCACCGATCACGGAGAAAATAAAATCCGTGTGCCGGTGCGGCAGGCTGGACGCCGCCTCGCTTTGGGTCTGCGTGCCGCGAAACAGCCCCTGCCCGAATATCCTTCCGCCGCCCAGTGTCAGCAGGCTCCGGGTCTGCTGCCAGCCGGTGTTCAGCGGGTCATAGCTGTGGTCGAACAGGACGATGAACCGGTTTTTCATGTAGGTATCCAGCAGATCCAGGTCCCACATGGCGTAGAACAGCAGTCCCGCCGCGCCGCCGCCGATCAGGAACCACCGCAGCGCCACCCCCGCCACAAAACACATACACGCGAAGATGAACAGGAACACCAGCGCACTGCCCATGTCGGAGGATATCTTGTAGTACAGCGCAAAGATCACGCCGAAGTGTGCCGCCAGCATGACGATGGAGGAAATCGACCGCAGGTCCCGGTTCTCCTTCAGCCACGCCAGCTGTTTCGCCAGCACGATAATAAACGTCAGCTTCACGATCTCCGCCGGCTGCACCTTCACCGGCAGGAACGGGAACTCCAGCCATGCCTTGTTGCCGGTATCCCCGGCAATGCCGAGGGGCGTTGCCAGCAGCAGGATGAACACCACGCCCACCAGGAATATCCACTTCCAGTACTTCGCCAGCTCGTTCAGGTCCACCTGCGACACCACGATATACAGCACCGCCCCGATGCACAGCGCCGCCGCCTGTACCAGCACCAGCTTGCTGGTGTGCATATAGCGTGTGGCGCTGGCGATCATCAGTATGCCGAACAGCGACGTGCCGATGCACAGTGCCAGCAGGACAAGATCGGCCTGTCGGAACACGTCGTTAAAAAGCTCCCGTATCCGTCGCAGCATGGCGGCACCTCCCTTCCCTCGCATTTTCCCCCGCACGGCGCCTGCGGCCGCATACAGCGCATCAAGCCCGCAAAAAGCGAAAGAGAATGTATAGCAAACGTATCGTAAATGTATCATGAATGTACCATAAGTGTACAGCGAAAGCGCACAAAAAGCACGCGCTTTTCCGGCGTGTCAAACGCCGGTCCCACATAGTGTACCACGATTTCCCCGCCCTGTAAACCACCATACTTCTATCAAAAATGTTACTGTTTCCGCCAGCTGCTTTCACAGCCCAGCCACTGTTTTCACAGCCCGGCCACCAACAGCGCTATCACCGAAAGGCCCCCCACCGCCAGCGCATAGGGCGTTGCCGCCCGTATGGTGGTCAGATTGGAAACGCCCGAGCCGGCGGTGGTCATCAGCACCGCGTCCGCATAGAAGCACAGACTATATCCCAGGGTAACGCCGCTCATCACCGCGGCGATCATCAGCGGCGCAGCCACCCCGGCAGCCAGTCCCATCGGGATAAATACGGGGATAGCGATGGTCATTACCGCCCAGCAGCCACCTACGGCAAATACGGTCAGTCCCACCAGCACAAACGCCAGCGGCGCGATCAGGCAGCGGGGCACCGCCCCTCCGATACCGTTGATGAGAATATCAAACAACCCCAATGTACGGTTGGCGTCGCTGAGCATCAGGCCAAAGCCCACCACCACAGCGATGGTGGTCATACCCTTAACGCCGGAAAAGAATCGGGCAAAGTATTCTCCCACCGTCATACGCTTCTGTATCACATACAGCAAGAACTGCACCACCAGGCACACGATAATACCGTGGAGCAAATCATTGTCAAACAGCACTGTGCCGCCCACCAGCGCCGCCAGTGGGATAATAGCGTTCCAAGCCGAGGAGACATTGTGCTCATCCACCTCGTCAATGTCCACCAGCTTCTCGCCCTTCTCGCCCGGTTCAAAGGCTGCGCCGCCGGAGGCCACCCGGTGATACGCCTGACGAAGCATGCCCACTTTCGGAAACCAGCCCAACGCCAGCAGCAGACTTACCAGCATCATCGCCAGCGGATAAAACATGAAGGGCACCGCCTGAAGGTAATCCGTGAACCCCAGGCCGAAGTCGGAGATCAGGCCCACGCTGAATGCCGTCCAGCTGGTAAAGGGCACCGTCACGCACAGGCAGCATGCCATAATGTTGGTCTGCACCGCCAGGTGCTCCCGGGGCAGACGGTTTTTATCGGAGACATCCCGCAGGCAGATGGTGGTAGTCAGGGCATTCAGATACTCGTCCACGAACATGATCACAGACAGCAGCCACGCCAGCAGCAGCGTTTTGCGGGGCGTGTTGGCCGCCTTCGCCAGCAGATCCCGGAAGCCCATGAGCCCGCCGGAGGCCTGAAACAGCGAGATCATTCCGCCAAAGCCCAGAATACTGCACAGTGCAAACTGATAGGAGCTGTTGCCCAGTGTAGTATACATGGCGTCGATCAGCCCAGTGAAAAAATGCTGGCGATGGACCAGCAGCACGGCCAGCAGAGTGGCCAGGACCATTGCATCTGCCATTTTGCGGGTCTTTAGGGCATATACGATCAAAAACGCCAACGGCAGGAACGCCATAACAGTATGCAGCACAGAAACATCTCCCTTCTCACACAGAGTATAGCAAACTCCAGTGAAAACCGCAACTGCGCATGAAAAAGCCGGCCTGGTGGCCGGCTTTTCATGCGTCGCTTATACAGACATTCTTTTCACACCGGGGTTCTCCCGCATAAAGGCCAGTGCTTCATCATGGGTGATCGGCGGCTCAAGCCGGACGGTGATCTCCATACGAAGGCAGCCGTCCTGACGGGTGAGGCTGCTCTCTGTCACCTGGCCGCGGTGCTCCTTCAGCAGATCGTCAAAGCGGGCCCGCAGCTCATCCGTATCCTCCAGCTCCACCAAAATTTCCTGTGTCGTGAGGGCATCCGCCCCCACAGGGAAGCGGTGGAGAATGATCTGGATGGCAACGAGGACAGCCGCCTCGAACAGGCCCAGCCAATACATACCGGCACCCACAGCCATACCGATGGCGGCGGTGCCCCACATACCGGCGGCGGTGGTCAGTCCGCGGATAGAGTTGCCGTTTTTGAATATGACGCCGGCCCCCAGAAAGGATATGCCGCTGACCACCTGGGCGGCAATGCGTGCAGGGTCGGCGCCGCGAAGGCCATCCACCGTAACACAGTCCAGGAAAGCGTATTTTGAGACGATCATAAACAGCGCGGAGGTACAGGCAATGATGCAGTGGGTACGGATGCCCGCCTCCTTACGGCGCTTGCTGCGCTCCAGGCCCACCAGCGCGCCCAAGGCGGCAGACAGCAGCAGGCGAATGAGAAATTCCAGATTATCGTAAACAGTCAGGGTCGCTTCGGGCACATATTGCGTCAGTCCGGAAAGCATAACAGTCTCCTTTCAGCGGCACAGGCCGCAGGTATGGTACAGCAAGTATAGTGTGCATCGCCGCTTCTTATGCGGTATAGCGGCATTGGTCGGTAACGGCCTTCTTCAGCCGCCGCAGCGTCGGATCGTCCAGATCCCGGGGATAGGGCAGATCCGTCAGATCAAATTCACAGATCGTACTGTCCGGGTGCATGACAATGATCCGCCGTCCCAGCAGCAGCGCCTCCTCCAGCTGGTGGGTGACCAGCACGATCGTGCGGGGCAGCTTCTCCTGAATGGCCAGCAGTTGGCTCTGCAGCTCCGCGCGGGTCAAAAAGTCCAGGGAGGCAAAGGGTTCATCCATCAGCAGCAGCTCCGCCTGCCCCGCCAGCACCCGGGCCAGGCCCAGACGCTGCTTCATGCCGGTGGACAGCTCCACCGGAGTCAGGTCGGCGTAGTCCTCCAAGCCTACCAGGCGCACGAACTCGCTGGCGCGCTCATAGCGCTCCTCCGGCGTTTTTCCCACGCCGCAGGCCATGGCCACATTCCGCTGCACGCTGGTCCAGGTGATGACATAGGGATCCGGACTAAGCATGGCACTGTGCCAACCCTCCGGAATCCGTATTGTCCCGGTGTCAGGCATCTCCGTCCCCGCCAGCAGCTTCAGCAGCGTGCTCTTGCCGCAGCCGCTGCGGCCCACGATCACAGTGATCTCTCCGGCGGGAATGGTCAGCGACAGGCCGCGCAGCACCTGTCGGGTACGGCTGGGCCGCGTCTCGCCGGTCAGGACGATATCCGTGCCGTAGGTGGTATAGGCCTTATCCACATGGTCAAGAACAACTGCGTCCATAGCGATACCTCATTTCCTCGTTTCGGCCACCGGGCAGATGGACGGCACGGCTATCATAGCCCCGGCGGCGGAGCTTGTCAAGCGCTGCCGTCAGCCCAGCATTCCCAGTATCTCCTGCAGGCTGAAATTCTCCCGGTAATAGTCCAGTTCTCCGGCGATCAGCTCATCCAGCACACGCATACCCAGCACCTCCACCGGCGCCCTGTCGTCCGTCAGAAGGCAGTCCCCACCGGTGTAGACCGTCAGATCGGCGGCCACCTCCGCCATCATGGCGGCGTAGTCCCCGTCGGTCAGCGCGGCGCGGCTGGCGGCAAAGCGCTCCGGCAGGCCAGGCGCGTTGGTGCAGAACACCTCCGTATTGGTGTTTCCGGGCACATCGGCCAAGTAGGTGTACGCAAACACGCTGGCCATCGTATCGCAGAGGTACTGGTTGATGGAGCCATCCTCCCGGGAGGTCATGTTCAGGTTCACCACCATGACGCCCTCCGGCTTCAGATGCTCCGCCACCGCCGCGAAGAACTCCCGGCTGGACAGCTGGAACGGAATGGTGATGTCCTGATAGGCGTCCACCATGATCACATCAAACTTTTCCTCCGACGCGGTCAGGTAGGCCCGGCCATCGGCCACGGCCACCTCCACCTCCTCCGGCAGGCCAAAATAGGTGCGGGCGATATCGGCGATCTTGCCGTCGATCTCCGCGCCCTGCACGGTCATGCCCGGAAAATAGCGGACGCAGTATCCGGCGTAGGTGCCGGACCCCATGCCCAAGATCATGGCGCTGCGGCCTGTGTTATCGGTACCGTCCATACCCGCCATACAGGGGGCCGCCAGCGCGTAGTCGTAGTACATTCCGGTGAGCTTACCGTCCTTGTTCTGCACCGACTGTACACCGAAGAGCACATTGGTGGAGAGCGTGGTGGTGTGGTCATCATCCTTGACCTGGAGGTAGTTGTAGATGGACTCGTCCTCCAGGGCCAGGTCGCTCTCCCAGAAGGCGAAGCTGTAGGTGGGCAGCGCAAAGCACAACCCCGTCACCAACACCACCGCAATAATACCGGTGACCGTCTTCTTCCGTTCAAAAGTGAAGTAGACAATACCGATAGCGGCCAGCACACCCGCAAAGATCAGGAACGTGGCCGCCGTACCCACCGCCGGGATGGTCAGGAACGTGGGCACAAAGGTACCGATGATGCTGCCGATGGTGTTCAGCGCATTCAGCTGCCCCACGGTCCTGCCAGTGTCATCCAAATTGTCCACGGTGAACTTGGTCAGGGACGGTGTTACGGTGCCCAGCAGCACACAGGGGAAGGCAAAGATCACCAGGCAGGCTGCCAGCGCCGCCCAGACCAGAAAGTTCTTCGTTACGAACGTGGCCAGCAGGAAGGATATCCCGGCGATCATCCATCGGCCCGCAAAGGGTATCAACGCGATCCAGATCGCGGCGATGATGACCCGGCCATAGAGTCGGTCCGGCGACTTGCTCTTGTCAGCCATCCGTCCGCCCCAGATGTTGCCCACAGCCATAGCGATCATTATAACGCCGATAATGACCGTCCAAACGATTTGAGATGAGCTGAAATACGGCGCCATCAGGCGGCTGGCGCCCAGTTCCACCGCCATGACGGACATTCCCGCGAAAAACTCTGTCAGGTATAAAAACCACTTACTATGAGTCAGCTTTTTCTCCATGGCACAAGGTCCTCCTTATACGCTTCTGTCCACCCCGGAAACTACAAATGGTTCTCCCTGGATCGCCTTGTATTATAGCGTAGCATGACCGTTTCCGCAAGTACCTCTCTGTTTTCATGGCCTTCCCGATGTTCTTCAGCTGCGCAGAAAAAGCCTCCGTTTCCGGAGGTTTTCTCTTATTTTGTGTCAGCTTTCTCGGATCGTTCTTGACAGAGAATACCGAAGCCGGTATGCTGATAGCAACGGGAGGTGCGGCGCCATGATGGATGGAAATATCATATTATCCGTGGCGAAGGCCATGGAGGTCCTGCAAATTCTGAGTCAGGCCGAAAGTCCGCTGTCGCTGAAGGAACTGGCCACCCGGTGCGGATACCCGAAGAGCACCGTATTCGGCCTGCTGACCACCATGCGGGCCTATGACGTGGCAGCGCAGACGCCGGACGGAAAATACACGCTGGGCCTGCGGCTGTTCGAATATGGGCGGCAAGTGGAGCGGTCCTGGGACATCTCACTGGTGGCCCGCCCCTATATGGAGCACCTGTGCCAGCGGACCGGAGCGTCCGTCATGCTCTCGGTGTGCGAGGGCGGCAGCGTGATCACCCTGGACCAGGTGGAGACCCGGGACAATCTGCGCGTCGTGTCGGATATAGGTTCCCGGCTGCCTATCTACTGCACGTCGCAGGGCAAGGTCTTTCTGGCACATATGTCCCGCACCAGTGCCGAGGCGCTGCTGCGCGCGCAGCATATGACCCAGTTCACTCCGCACACCATCACTGACCTGACCGCGCTGATGCAGGAGATCGATCTGTGCCGTGCCAACGGCTATGCCATTGAAAACGGCGAATACAAGATCGGCCTGCGCTCCATTTCCGCACCGGTCTATACCGTGGAGGGCAAAGCACGATACACCGTTGGCGTGATCGGTATGTTCCGCAGCACCCGTTCCGATGAATTCCTTGCGGCGGTGGAACAGGTCTGCGCCACCGCGTCCATGATCTCCACTGCGCTGGGCTATCGAAAAACGGAGGAGCTTTTGTAAGCCATACCTCCGCCGTTATCGGCGCACTGGAGAACGCACTGCACATGATCGCTGCCGAGGGTCACGGCTGAGCCGCGTATGCCTTTGCAGCGTTTCCGGCAACGGCGAAAACGGCTTGTTTTCCAGTCAGTATCCTGATGGGTAATGAGAATGTGCCGAATGGACTGCGGTGCAATACCCGGCCATGCCATCTTCTCCGCCAGCCGTTCGTAGTTATAGCCGGCGTCGATCATGATGGCAGTCCCGCCGCCTGTTTTCAAGACGCTGTCTGCTCTTTTCTCACATTTTCTCGTCAAATACCCCCGCAGGAAAAACAAAAACACACGTCCGGTCCAGTCAGGCCGGACGTGCGTATATTCTCAGGCTACACAGAAAGCAAGACCCGGTCAAAGTGCAGTCCCCTTCTTCGGCACAAACAAGCCATGCATATCGGCACGCTCCAGCTCCAGCAATGCTTTCTTCCTTTGGATGCCACCGCCATAGCCGGTAAGGCTGCCGTTTGTACCCACCACACGGTGGCACGGGATCATGAGAGAGATCGGGTTATGCCCCACCGCGCCGCCCACCGCCTGCGCGGACATTTTGGCCAGCCCCTGCTGGCGAGCCGCTTCAGCAGCGATCTCTCCGTAGGTCATGGTCTTTCCATACGGTATCGTCAGCATGATGTCACAGATACGCTTACGGAACGGTGTGGTATCATAGCGCAGCGGCGGCAGAAACCCCGGTTCCTTACCGGAAAAATAGATATCCAGCCAGCGACCGGCCTCTGCAAACAACGGGTGTTCCCTTTGTACAGTCACTTTCGGCAGAACACTGCCGAAATACCGCTGCCCGTTGAACCATAGACCAACGAGCGCCTCATCGTCGCAGGCCAGCGTGATCCTACCCAGCGGCGACATATACTCGGATGTCCAGATCATCTCTTTCCCTCCAATCTCTTTTTCGGCTTATGATCTTTCAACTCCGGTATCGCTCCACCGGCCACCGCCCACAGATACAGGCTCGCCACGCTGCCATACGGGCTAAACCGACGGCGGTACATCTCAAACCGCTTACGGTCAATGCTGCGGTGGTGATAGAGCATCCGCAGTCCGCGCTGAATAGCCAGATCGTCGTAACTAAACACATCGGGCCGCTGCATACAGAACAGCAGGATCATCTCCGCTGTCCAGATGCCAACACCCTTCAGACTGCTCAGTTCGCGGATCACCTCCCCGTCCGTTTTCTGCCATATGCCGTCCAGATCAAACGCACCGTCCCGGGCCTTTTGCGCCAGATCTGTGATGTATTCCGCCTTACGGAAGGTCATACCCAGGGCTTGCAGTTCAGGGACTCCCGCCGCAAGGATGCTCTCCGCATTCACCTCACCCAGCGCATCCCGCATCCGCTGCCAGATGGTCGCCTGCGCCTTAGTCGATATCTGCTGTCCGATGATATGATGGACAATGGCAGAGAACAAGTCCGTATCCACGGCACGGTCGATATATCCAATACGGTCAATGACTTCACCAAGCCGCCTGTCTTTCTGCCGCAGATAAGAAAGCTCTGTTTCCCCGTATTCGAAATACACCACTGTCACCGACCTTTCATCTTCACGTACAGGCAGGCACCGCCGCTAAACACCGTGAGACTATGATCGGATACAGTTCCCATAGTGCGGGCTGTGCTCTGACACAGAGTATACCATCCGCCCCCGCTGTTTGCAACCACCGGTCCAGTTATCGTCAAACCCACCTCAAACGATACGTTGGTTTCACGTTTTCCTGTCGGCTGCCTATCGACAACATACGCTTCGGTCAGCCGGAGACACCGATGTACTTGAGGCCATTCTTATCTCACCGTAAGAAAATACATCCTTATGAACGGAAACGGTTGATGCGTTTGGCTTTGTGCCAGACGCATCTATACCGGTAATTCTTTATGGTACGCCCGACTGGATTCGAACCAGCGGCCTACAGAGTCGGAGTTATCAGGCCGTCAAGCCGCAAACCGTTGCGGCCCAAGGGTACGGTGGGTATTGCACAAATTTGCGTTAATTTGCAAGAAAAGCCGGGAGGTCTTATGGGACAAGCCCTCCCGGCTTTTTCGCGGTAGTAGTCAAATAGCAGTCTGCGCGCCTCGCAGGTCATGCGGCTCAGATGTAGCGGCTCCCGTTTTCAGCACACACGAACCGCATACTTCACACGATTCCCGTACTGTGTCGATTTGAGCAGTCCCAGTTTTTCAAACTTCAACACAAAGCTGCGGATCGTCGCGTAAGCGGCGTTCCCGAAGTCCTTTTCCAACTGCTTGGTGGAAAACTCCGCGTCACCGTAAGCGGACAGAACAAACTCCCACAGTGCTTTCTCCTTCTCAGTGACCTGTCCGTGGGACAGGGCGGTCTGAAACGCCTCGGTCGTCTGTGCGGTCGGAAGCACCCCGTTCAGCTTATGATAGCGGAGTGTACCCTGAATTGCAAAGTCGAAATCAGGTTTTTGATAATTTTCAATGTATCTCCTTACTGCCTTTTTCCGGACGATGAAAACCGGAAGTTCTCCGTCTACTATATGGAGCTGGCTCCCGGCAGCCATTGGCAGTCGGAGCCGCATCTGCGGGGTACCACCGAGTTTGTCACCCTTTTCGCCGGTGCAATCGAAATCACGGCTGATCAGAAGGCCATTGTCGTTCAGGCGGACGAAAGCGTCCGCTTTCAGGGCGACACCACCCACGCCTACCGCAACATCTCCGACCAAACCACCATTCTGCACATGATCCTGTATAACCCGTAAACCGTAAAAAGACGCGAGCCGCTGTATTGCAGCGGCTC
>OBAE01000435.1_pt1 | contig 32490 bp, 39 predicted proteins | sample 1517641 | NCBI WGS metagenome assembly OBAE01 (sample SAMN04571701, study PRJEB22368) | human gut metagenome | biome: human gut; material: stool | host: Homo sapiens | place: Luxembourg | collected 2012-08-30 | reverse complement strand
TGTCACTTGGTGAGCAGACCACCCACCAGTGCAAAGTAGTCCGGCGCTTTGCCATCCCTGCCCCACAGCATGGGCAGGTGGAAGTAGTGCTGCAAACAACCCTCCACATCGCCGCCCAGCGCCTCGATGGAATAGCGCAGCAGCTCCGGCCTGCCGCAGGGACGTCCCTGTGCCCTTTCGCACACCTCGCACTGGTCGCAGGTACCCGCCAGCAGCATCTGACTCTCCGGCGTTTCCTGCTCCCACCGCTGGAGCTTCTGCCGGTATAGACGCTTTTCCTGCTTCAACGCCGCCACTGCCTCATCTAGAGGCTGCTCCGGCATATCCGCCTGTAAGATGCGGGCATACAGGCGTAGTCCCCTGTAGCTCTGCCAAATGGTCATGGGGTCAAAATCGAAAGGCGGGCACGTCCAGCGGGTATTGTAGCTGCCGCACTGCTGGCAGAAAGGCAAGAACTTTTCCACACGGACAAAGCGTGTCACGAATTCTTCTGCGCTTGTCTCCGCCGTCATTTCGCGGACATGGTATTGGAACGCCATCTCAGATACCTCCTCGGCTCAATGCCGACAGTATAGCACACGGCATGATCTTTGTCATCTCGCGTCATGGGCAGCGGAGATCTGTTTTGTGGTCAGTTCTGTCGGATGCAGCAGCACCAGCGACTTGTGCTGCCCCTCTGCGTAGGCCAACGCTCTATCCTCCGCACTGCTTGTGGCCGGTATGTCCGTATCGTAGACGCACAGCACCACATCGGCGAGGTCGATGATCTTCTTGTAGGCTTGGAGCTGCGCGCCCGGTGCGCCAGCTTCGCACACAGCAGACAGGTAGGTGCAGGCGGTCAGCATATCGAAGTACCGTTCCCGCAAATAGGGCGCCCATTTTGTCGCCTGCTCCTCATGGGGCGTGTAGCAAATGAGCATCAGGTCATGGTCGGTCGTTGCCCGCAGACCGTTGACGATCTCAGCGGCGTACAGTCCCACACCGCAGTCACAGGCCACAAGGAACTGCGACACACCATTCTGGCGCAGCACCATGATCTGCTGCGCCAGTTCCATCTTCATTTTGCCGCAGGACTCATCTTCTTCATCGAAGCCCCACGGAAAGCGCATAGGATGCTGCCCGATAATCGCACAGCGTATCGGTTTGTCCATTTCCATCGTTCACCTTGTCTGCAACAATATATCTTTGTCTTATTAGGAAAGCATTTGATTGTTTTAGATTATACTATTGTCACCATCTCCTGTCAAACGCTTTCTATTTCAGACAGAAAGTGGCGTGGAGAAACAGTATAATTTACCCATACCACGAAAGGCAAGGACATTCCGCATGAGTAAAACTGTTTCGTTCAAAAACAATGACCGCTTCATCCAAATCGGCATTGCCATCGTCACCCTCCGCAAGCTGCGTGGAATGTCGCAGGAAAAGCTGGCGGAGAAAGCTGGTATCAGCCGTTCACTTCTGAGCGTCATCGAAGCGCCCGGAACGGCACACAACTTCACGCTGGATGTGTTCTTCGATATTGCGGATGCACTGGAAGTTGATCCTGCCGATCTCATCAGCGCGTCTATGATCCCCGACAAGATGCTCAAAGGACGTGAAACACGGAATACTGCCGAATAAAAAATGAAGGGTGTATCAAGCGATACACCCTTCATCAATTTTTATTACGTTCTCCGTGCCAGTGTCTGCGTATGTAAGAGGGCATCCATCAGCATCCGCCCGTCCTCGCGGTCATTCCACCAATATGGGCGGAGGAATAACAGGGCGTTCTCCAGCCAAACGTAGTCGTCCCTCGTCAGTGCATGGCTTTGGAGTCCTTCGCTGATCCGTGTATATGATTCTCTGACCTTTTCACTGGCGTGTTCCCGCACCAAATAGGCGTTGAGCAGACCGGTGATCACAGATATTTCTTCCTCGGTGTAGAACATGACTTTCCTCCCTGTAGACAAACACACGAGTCAGAGTATAGCACACTTGCTCTACTTCTACAAGAAGTCTTGTCTCATTCTTTCCTCTGTCTTAGTACCTCCGATAGAGTGAGTCCTTCCGGGTGCGCCATGGTGACGCTACCCTTATGACAGTTCAAGAGCGCACCTCCCCCTTGGCGGGAGGTGCGCTCTTTTCCTGCTCACTTGACGCGGTACAGGTTGCTGGTCAGACTGCCGTTGGGACGGCGGCGATGGGTGCGCTCCAGGAAACCGTGACGTTCCAAATCTGTCAACGCCCGCTGCACGGTGCGGCGGGACAGCTTCAGATCCTCCGCAATCCTGCGGACGCTGGGCCAGCAGGTATTCCCTGCGTCAGACCGATCCTTGAGGTACATATAGACTGTCCTTGCTCGGTGAGACAAGTCCTGGTCTGCATAGATGCTTCCAAAGTAGCTCATGGCCTTGTGTCCTCGCTGTAGAGTCCCATGGCCGAGCGAGGTGCTCTTCTCTGTGTGGTCGATGCCTGCTGCGCCTGTGCGGGCTGGTCGCTGCTCTTGCCATATCTTTTGCTGATACTTAGGAACAATTCCTGACGGCTGGCGTAGGCCACAGGCCGCGCCGCGTGTTCCGGGGTTGCATACGGCTCGCCAAAGGTAATGCCCCAATCGAGAAACAGCCGCAGCTTCGTCTGCATGGGATGTGTTCCCGTTTTCATCACCACAAAGCTGCCCTTGGGAATGGATTTCAACTCGTCCGGCGTCATCAGTGGACGCTCTATCATCTGCAAGCTCTGACTGGGATCGTTCTTTCCCTTACTGACAGAGCCGCTGAGTACCGTGCGGTTGCCCAGCGATTTGGAGAGCTGCTCCGCCGTCTGACTGTTGGGCGCAAAGCCGCCGAAGATGGTATCCTGACAGTTGTCAGTCAATATTTCTGCGCCTTCTCTGCCGTAATTCTTCTCCAACTGCGCCAGCGATTGGATGATGGGTACCAGTGTGATACCACGGGAGCGACCTGCGCTGAACAGCGCCTCCACGTCAAAGGCAGGCATAGTTCCGAACTCATCACAGAAGAAAACAACGCGGTTGGGCAAGCGCCCCTTTCCTTTTTCGGCCAACTCAAACAGTTCTTTGGATAAATTTTGTATCATAAGACCTGCCATAAAATTCTTAGTCCTATCTTCCTCTGGCAAAACCAGGAATATGGCCGTCTTTTCTTTTGCGAATTTTTCCGCACCTATATTGCTGTCAAAACAGATCACCTGCTCCAGTGCGATATCCATAAATGTATTCATTTGTGCCAACGCGGTGGACATAGCGGAAGCCGTTGCCTGATCAGATGATTCCAAGGCGGACGATGCCAGATTTCGCGCTCTGTGGTGGGGTGGCAGCATATCCATCAGTTGTTTAAAATAGGTTTTTCCTCGCACGCCAGAGGGTGCCAAAAGCTGTTGAATCAGAATGAACACCGATACGAGGTGACGTCGCTCCGTTGGGTGCTTACTATCTGGCGACAGGAATTCCGCCAGCAGCAGAATCACTGAGGCCACTACACCTTCCGCCGCTTTGTAGAAATAATCGTTCTGACCACGGTCCTCATCGCCTTTGGGCGCGATAATACTGTGAGCCAGAATACTTGCCAAATTCTCCGCTTTGCCATACGCTTCAATGCTATGTTCATGAAATGAGGTATCCATATAGCGGTTGATAAGCGTCATGAGATTATAGCCATCCGAGCGCGTGGGGTTACGCAGATCCACCACAGAAACATGATAGCCGTAATATTTCTGTGCCACCGCGCCGTAGTTGCGGGCGAGGTCACCCTTGGTATCCAGTGCCAGGAAGCTCATACCGCTGGCGCAGGCATATTCCAAGTTTGGGTACAAAAAGTACGCTGTCTTACCCACGCCGGATGCGCCGATCATAAGGCAATGCACATCGTCCTTGTCTACCAGCGCGGTGATGCCGTGCTTGCCGCTGATACTGCCCAGCACCAGTCCCTGCGCTTCAGGCAGATTTTTGCCTGCCCGCCAGTCCGGCACTTGGAAGGGGACGAGGGCGTAGGTCTTGCGGAGCTCCGCATCGGTTGCCCACCGTGCCGTGCCATGCTGCCCGTCACCCACGGTCTTGGATTTGATGTTGTTCAGCGTATAGTGGTCACCCAACAGCGCCAGACCGCCGATGACGGCCACCATGACACCTGCTGCCGCAAAGAGCATCCAGAGGTTATCTGTCACAGGATTTCTCCTTTCTTTTTTATCTGTTTTGTGTTACTATGTGAAAAAGTGGTATGATAAGTATGTGAAGCGACATATCTTGATGGAGGACGCATGGACGAGCTATACACAAAACTTGCAAATCTTGCCGCACGGTATGGTGCACAGCGGTTAGTCCTCTACGGCTCCCGCGCCAGAGGAGACTTCCACGCACGCAGCGATGTTGACCTCGCTGTATACGGTATGCCCGAGAAGCAGCGCGGCGGCTTTTCCCTTGAGGCAGAGGATCTTCCCACGCTCTTGAAGCTGGATATCGTGCATATCTCCGAGAATATGGAACCCGCGTTTCTGCAAAACATCGAGAAGGATGGTGTAACACTGTATGCTGCAGAAGATTGAAAACTATAAACGTGCCTTTGCACAGTTGGAAGATGCCGTCAAAAGCTATCTTGCAGCGCCGCAGGATACGTTGTACCGTGATGGACTGATCCAACGTTTTGAGTTCACAGTGGAGCTGGCGTGGAAATCGCTCCGCGAATACTTGGAGGATCAGGGCGTTGTGCTCGCCGTCGTTTCGCCTCGCGCTGTGCTGAAGGACGCCTATGCCGCTGGCGTGATCGACGATGCCGATATGTGGAACGCGATCATCTCTGCCCGAAATATCACCTCCCATGTCTACGATGAGGCTACCGCCACCGAGATCGCGCGGCAGATCTGTGAGGACTTCACGCCCGCGCTCCATTCCCTGTTGCTGCGCTACCAACAGTGACATGAATTCACCCCGACAGCCTTATGCTGTCGGGGTTTTCGCGTTGCCTCGCTTCGCACGCAGGTCATCGTTCCAGTCTTTCCCCTGCGGACGCAGGCGTTCTACGTCCACATCCATGTCCGCCAGTACCTCCATCATACTCTCGCAGGCATCCTCACCAGCCTCGTCATTGTCGAGGCAGAGATAGACCATATTCAACTTTGGATTCTGCCGCAGCCGCTCCAGCACCGGCTGAACAGACGTACCGCAGCAGGCCACATAGCTGTGTTCCAGCCAACCTGCCGGATAGAGCGTGATGTGGGACAGCAGGTCGATGGGTGCTTCAAAGACATAGAGGGAACAGTCCGTCCCATCCTTGTGGAAGCTGTGCTTCGCCTCGCTGCCCTCCACATTGATGCGGAACACTTTGCCGCTGCTGCTTGTGCTGCGGAGGTGCGCGTGCTTGGCTACGCCGTGCTCGTCCATGCCCACGAACACACAGTTGTGGTGCAGAGCGTCCTCGTAGAGCAGCTTCTCCCGCACGAACGCCGTGGCCACGTCGCGGTCAATGCGCCGGTGGGTGGTCAGGTAGGCGTAGAGCCGCCGCATATTGAGATAGGCCTCCGGCAGCGTGAAGGGTTTCGGCTCTCTCGACTCCGGCTCCTTCTTGACGATGGGGATGATGCCCTGACCGTCCCGCCCCAGCAGCATAGTCACCGCTTCGGGATAGGTCTTGTCATAGAATTGCTGCACGAAGCTGATGGCGCGTCCGCCTTTCCGTGCGGCATGGTCATACCACATCGGCCCGCGCACGGTGATGCTGTGGTCGCTGACCAGCCGGTAATCCCGTCCGGCCATAATGAGTTTCTCGCCTCGATCCAACAGAAAAGACGGCAGGTCAACCTCGTTAGCCTGCCGTTTCTCCGCGGATGTGAAATATACAAATTTGCCCATGCACTTTACCTCCTATCGCACGGTGTTGTCGTTGACGTGGTAGAGCTGTGCTTCCTCATGGTCATCCCGTTTGTGTCCCATGGCCATACGCTTCTCCTGCAATCGCCTGCGGCGCTTGGAGTCGATACGCAGCGCAGGCGGGATGACCGGCATATTGCTGCGGAACACACGGCTCATGTGGTGGAGCAGTTGAATGACCGCACCACCCTCTATTGCGATCTGTGACGCGACCGCCTGCGGCTGTGCCATAGCCGCAGGCGATTCGGTTGAGGGCGGCACTTGCTGCTCATTAGGCTCCGCCTTGACGGGAGCTTGCTCCGGCACAGGCTGCCGAAATGTCTCTGCCTGCTGAATGATCATATTCTTAATGGTACGGAACTCTTTTTGCTGTACCAGCGGCTGGTGGGGCGGCGTGTTCCGTCCGTAGTAGCTGGCGATCTCATCCTTCAACTTCCACCACTGTTCATAGCAGGCTGCCACCTCCGGGAGCTGCGCCAGCCGCTCAACGATCTCGTCCACCTGCGCCTTGACTTCTTTGGGAAGATAGGCATAGACGCGCTTGCCGTCGACCTGCTCCAATGCGTGGGACAGTTCCCATAGCTTTTGTTCTATGACAGGATCGGCTGACTCGCTGTTCTCCAGCATCCTGATATATAGCAGCAGTGACTCTTTTGCGGTCTGGATGCTCTCCTTGTAGGCAGCATCCTTCTTAATGTAGAGTTCCTTCATCTCCTCATGGAAGATGGCGTTCGTCATCTTGGAGCGCATGACAGCGATGCCCTCCCGTGTGAGATACCCTTTCTTTGGCTCCGCCGACCACACCATCATATGCACATGGGGGTGATGCCCCTCGTCGTGGTACGCCGCGTACCAACGGAAATCATCTATCTGAATACGCATCGCTTCCGCAATAGCGGCGCTTTCCTGCTTCAGCAGATTCCGCCACGCGGCGGCTTTGTTGTATCCCAGACGTTCCGCGTCCTCGCGCCGCAGAGAGAAAATGAACGTCCACACCTTTCCGTTGTGAGCTTCCAGCTCGGCCTTCGCCGCCTTGAGGTCGGTGGTGTCCACCTCGCTGAACAGGCCATGGCCGCCGTGCTTTTCGGCACGGGGACGCTGGGCGATATAGGACATATAGCCGCTCTCGGATTCCACTTCGTGCAGTTGTGTATCCAGCGCCACGGCGATAAATGCGGATGCTGTACCGCGATTAGGCGTCTGTAGGTAGTCACTGTACTCGAATAGCTCCGTTGCGTCCGGGAAGTCCTTCAGCAGTCTTTTGATGAACTGTTTCTGCTTCTTGGTCGCAGACTCGGTGCTTTGGATGATCTCCACACCGTCCCGCGTGGCGACATACTCCATATACCCAGACGCTTTGCCATTCTTGATGTAGCCGCTTTTTTGTATCAGCCGCGCCATGTGTTACTCCTCCTGATGGAACAGCAGCACGTCCTTGAAGGAGATGTTGCCATGGGTGGACGCCACCTCACGAACACTGCTGCCGCGCATCTTGCTGTACTCATCGCGTGTCATGTCCACGTCGCCGCCCAGCAGATGGTTGGTCATGTTGTGCTCTACCACCAGCTTGAACAGCAGCCTGCCCAGCCGGTCACCGAACACGCCCAGCGTACCCTCCAGCACCTCTTGCAGTGCGCGAGGCAGATATGTGCCCGTCCTCTCGGCGTGTAAGCGACCGCAATACTGCCGCAGAGCCTTCTCCACGAACTCGTTGCGGGTGGGGCAATTATCCAGCTTATAGAGCGCATCCACCTCCCGCCACACGTCGTCTGACAGCCAAACAGAGTGCCGGCTTTTCCCATTTTTATCCATCGAGTCACACCTCCTTCCTGCGCGTCCCGAAAGCCTTGTAAACACGGGGCTGACGGGCATTTTTACAAAGAATAGCGCCAAAGCACATTTGGAATTCGATAATCAGCGCCAATCGCAAAATGCCGCAAACCCTCGTGGCAGTCCGCACTGCGGGCTGCCGTGACCGGCATTGGCGCAGAAAAGCGCCAATGCTTTTCTCCTGCTCCGCTTTCGGCGCACCGAAAAGCGGGCAAAAACGTTCCAAATCTCCGGGGCCGCTATCCTTACCCTCCCGCGTTCCTGCGAGGCCACAAACCGGTCCACAGGGGCAAACACGGGGCTACATCTGTATCTGCGGCGTCGGCCCCGGCTCCTCTTGAAGCTGCCGGGCGAAATCGTGCAGGCTCATACTGTTTTGCTGCTGGCAGAACGCCTCCATCTTCCGAACCAGCACCTCCTGCTCGGCGGCGTTCAGGTGGTAGCTCCAGTTCTCCTCTGAACCATCCCCCTTGCAGAGATTCAGCTCCAGCGTATCGCATACAGCGTCCCGCTCTAAATCGTAGTTGGCGTAGATGTTCAGCCAGTCATCGTTCTCGTCCGTACACACGAAGGTACCGAAAGCGGCATCCACATCGAAGTCCGCCTGCACATAAAAATTCAGCTTCCCGTTTTCTATTAGGATCTCATCACTGAACGAAAAATTCTGCGCGGTGAGATGCCCCGCCGATGTGAGCTCCATGCCGCCCAACAGATCCAGCAGTTTTCGGAGCTGTTCCTCCGCCGTTGCGAAGCGCGGCCTTGTGGCCTGGTAGACAGACGGTATCACATCCCGCATAGCCCACGTTGTCCAGCCGTTCATGATGTGGACTGCGGAAAACTCCCGCTTGTCAAAATCCAAATCAAACACGCCGGCGACTTTTCCGGTGTTCTCCATGCGGAGGAGTATCATCCGCTGATACTCCTCCGGCGTGATAGGCTGTGCCTGCGAATACAGAGAGATGAATTTGCCGGTGCTGTGTTCTGTACTCGTGCAGTACCTGCGGAGCGTCTGTGCAGCATCCATCAGCTCCTCACCGGGCGAGGTCGTGAAGCACCACGTCTGTCCGCTTTCCGTTACACGGTACGCAGCGCAGGAAGCAACCGCATCGTCCTGTATTCCCATATTAGTTGTCCTCCTTCGGGCTCACTTCGCTGATCTGCGCCTTGGGTGTGACCGATTTTGCCGGTCGCTTGGGCCTTGCGGCAGGCACCGCCTTACTATCCACATACTCTCGCACCGCTTCCGGGACTTCCGACTCGTAGAGTTGTTGGAGCATCTCCGCCATGCGCCGCTGTACAGACGACCGCTGCTTGCGGAGCGCAAACTCCAGCGCATCCAGCTTGGCCGCATCAAAATTGATGGTGATATTGGTTTCTCCCATGCTGTGCCTCCTCACATTTTCATGTCCATATCGTGCTGCCGCTCTGCATACAGGCCGGTGAGCAGGCTCTGGAATGTCTCACCTACATCCACATTCCGATGCGCCATCCACGCCTTGCTCATCTGCTCCAGCGGTCTATCCTGCTCCAGCAGGAAGACCAGCTCCTCGCGCGGCAAGCATTCTCCCAGCAGCCTCAGCTCACAGTCGCAGGTCATCATGGCGTCGATCTCATCTGCCGTTTGTATCAACTCGTCGCGGGTACGAAGATCCAGCCGGCGCATATAGTCCGCCATCTCATCCTCGATGCGCTGAGAGAGGGCATCCCACAGCTCCGTGCTGGTCTGCACCGGCTCACCCTTTGTGAGCCCTTCCGCAAGGAACAGCGGCACGTCGATGACCTCTGCATTGTGAAATGCGAGGTCACCGCGGTAGCCGATCTTCAGCGCGGAGAATTCACGCGCTGCCCTGACCAGCGCCGCAGGGCTTCCCGCAGGTATTTCCTGCTCCCAGCGATACCAGTTGTCCTTCTGTCGGCAGGGTATGAGCTTGAGGAGGACATAGTCCTCCGGCACAAATTTGGGATAACGGCAAAGTTGACCTGTCACGTTATAGTAGGGTTTGCCCTCGCACATGACCGTCTGCTCCATGTACGCTCTCATCTTTTGCAGGTCGGCGCAGAACCAGCATTCCGTATCACTGAAGCGGCGTATCATGCCGTCCTCCAGAATGCTGTTCAGGTTTTCTTTCTTCGTCAGGTGATAGACCTCTGACGGCGCGTGTTCTTTTACATACGCCATATCAATTCCTCCTACATCTGCTGGATGTCCATCCGGCCACCCTCGAAGGAACCACTGGCAGCCATGTCGGATATCTCCTGAACGTTCGCACCCTGTTCCGCCGCCACAGCTGCGGGGAATATCTCATGACTCAGCAGCGCATTGTTTGGGACAAGGATCACCTGATAGACGGTGTCCACGACATCGGGGCTGAATTTCCCCGCGATCTCGCGGAAGGCAGAGAGCAGCTTGCTCGCTTCCAGCGTGAACGATGTCTCTACCCCCTCCGCCAGTTCACCGGCGAAGGAGATCCACGCAGAGGTAGTATGCACATCGGGCTGCGGCAGCAGCCTGTCCATTTGATCTGCGAATTCTCTCCACAGCGTTCCTTCTTCCCACTCATATTGAAAACACTCCCGCAGGTTATTCAGCCCATACTGCATCAGCTCTTCGTTGCTGATACCCATTTGGCTGTGCAGAAATCTGTACGCCTCCTCACCGGGGATATGCGCGACGATGTAACGCAGCGCCCCATTCAGCAGTTTTTCATTTCGGTTCTCTGTCATGTTTGCCTCCTTATTCATACTCGATCCCCGGCACCTCCAGCCAGTGCGTCCAGCCGCGACCCTCCAGTTGCGTCTTGACCACGCCGTATTTGGTTCCCATGGCTTCTATCACTTCACCATTGCCGATATATACACCGATGTGTCCGGCCTTCCACACCGCCAGTCCCGGCGTGTCCGGCATAGTTTCAATGCCGCCGCGCCGTGTGGCGTTGTAGAACATCTCATTGGCACCGATGTCCGGCATCCCGTGCGTACCGTAGTCGATAGTCATGGTGTTGGTGGACAGCCAGCCGTAGCCCTTGATGAGTCCTACACAGTCGGCAGTGTGTCTGCCCAGCCAGTTGGCACGGATGAAGGCCGCATGCTTTCCGACGCCGTCCGGGTACTGCGTCAGCTTGTATTGCAGCAGTTCCGGCGTCAGCACCTGCCCATACGTCCCCCACACATAGCCCCAGCCGGAGTTCCATGCGTTGGTGACGTAGACTACAAGGTCGGCGGCGTTCTTCGTAGTCGGGTCGGTGAGCACGGATGCGTCCAGCTCGATCGGCGCACTGCCACCCGGCTCATAATCACCGTTGAAGGCGTCGCCGCCCATGCTGCCCATGACTATGGCGTAGATGTCCACGGCATTGGAACGCTCCTCGTCAGTCACCACGCTGCCGCGCCATGTAGAGAGATTTTCGTAGACTTCTGCCATCGGAAGAGGCACGGTCACCTCGTATGTTTCCTCCACCAGTTCCTCCGTGCCGTCCTCCTGCGTTACTGTCACCATCCGTGTCAGCGTTTCCGTTTTGTAGAAGCAGTCCACAAAGCGGTCTGCGGCAGCACGGGTCGGCGCGTTGTCGCCGAAGCAGAGGGCAAAGAAAACAGCCTTGACCTGTACGGGGTCAAGGCTGCCTTCCTCGGCTTTCTGATTGACATAGACGGTGGCCGAATCCAGAAGGGCGAATGCCTCTTGCATCTCGGTGATATGTGTTCGGTATTCTTTGGGGACTTCATCCGAGAACTCCGCACCATAGAACGCCGCGGATACCACGGCGTTGTTGTGCTGGGACGCGCCGTCACCAAAGCAGCACAGGAATGCCGCCAGTATGATAAGCGGCGACAATATCAGTGCCAGCACCTTGCCGGCTGCCCTGCGCCCATCCTCATTGGTCAGCACGGCTGCCGCCAGCCGCGCCAGTGCAGGTATCGCCATCACTTGCCTCCCTTCGTGCCGAACAGTGCGGCCTTGTGGGGTGGCGCTTTCACCTCCAGATGATACCGTTCCATGCCGCATTTGAACAGGCATTCGCCGCGGCGTGCGTGCTGAATGAGCTCAAACTCCGCCTCGTCCAGCTGCAGCATATCCATGTAAAACCGCTTGCCGATAGAGCCGGGGTTGAACAGGAACTGGTGGGGCGGGATGGCGAACAGCGGTTTTGTCATCTCCCGCACGCCCTCCTGGTCGAAGTCCTCCAAGTTCTGCGAGGCCATCATCAGGGCGGAGTCGCGCTTTCGCACACGCTTCAGGCAGTTGCGGATGTACTCGATGGCGATGGGGTTGGACAACCACAGGTACAGCTCGTCCAGTGCCGCCACCGTGTTGCCCGCCGTCAGAAGTCTGTCCGACATATATGCCAGCACGTTGAACAGCAGGGCGTTCCGCAGACTCTTGGCCGCCGTCAGTACGCCGCCTACACCGAATACCAGAAACCTGTCGTCGGAGATATTGGTATGTCCGTTGAAGAACGGCGCGTCCGCACCCACGCACAGGGAGTGCAGGCCCAGCAGCACCTCCTGCAACAACTCCCGCGTGTACAGGCTGCCGTTCCTGTAATTCACCAGTTCATTATTGATGAGCGCATACAGGTCGGATAGGACGGGGTAGTCCTCCGGCTTGAGCCGGCGGAAGTCTGTTTCCTCAGAAATGCCCCATTTTTTATACAGTGCAGACAGCATGATCTCAATGGTATCCAGCTGCGGGTCGGAAAAGTCCTTGTAGGCGCGGAAGAAGTCCTTCAGGAAAGAGATGTGTCGCGCCAGCAGTGTGGACTTGCGGAAAGCCCCCGGTGCGGACTCGTCCGCCTCTGTGTCCTCGTTCCAACACCGCACCTCCAGCACATTGATGCGCTTCTCGCCGGCCATCAGGTCGATAAAGCAGCCGCCCAGCTTACCACAAAGCTCTTCCAGCTCATGCTCCGCGTCCAGTGAGACCACGGACTTACCCGTCTCCAGCAGGTTGCAGATCAGCAGCTTCATAAGGTAGCTCTTGCCCTGTCCACTGTTGCCGAGGATGAGGATATTGGCAGAGGTCTTATCGCTGTCGCGGCGGTCGAAATCCACTGCGATGTTGCTTCCATATTTGTCCTTGCCGATATAAAAGCCGTTGGGATCTGTCTTGCCGGAGTAGTTGAATGGGTACAGGTTGGCCACGCTGCCAGCAGGCAGTACGCGTTCGAACTCCCGGCCAAGGGCGTTATAGCCTACGGGACTGGCGCAGTAAAAGCCCTGCTTCTGCCGCAGGAGCAGCTTGTCCACATTCAGCTTACAGCGCACCAACTCCGTCAGCATATCGGTCTGAAGCTGCCGCAGGTACTCCATGCTGTCCGCCGTCATCTCCAGATACACGGCGCAGTGGAGCAGCGGCTCATGCTCTCGGTGCATCTTATGCACCAGCTCCGCCACATCCCGCAGGTTGCTCTCGGCCTCCACCGCCTGCCGCAGCTTGTTAGGATCCGAGCCGTCCAGCTTGTTCTTCTTGTTGGCGTTGTCGATGATCCTGTCCTCCTCACCGGGGGACACCTGCCGGCAATATATCCGCAGCGTCACGCCGCTTTTTTCGCCCAAGTGCCGCAGGATGGCCTGAGATTCGGTGCTGGCGGGATATTCCCGCAGCGCCCACGCAGAGCGGTAGGCATTGCCGAAGATGTAGTGATCCACCTCGAACTTCACCACGCCCGGCGCGATGCTGTCTAGATAGGTTCGGATGAACACTTCACGCGGGGTGGGGGCTTTCTTATGAAAAGGATTCTTCATGGGCATACCTCCGCTTCCGTAGTCAGCCACCGCGCTCCGTCCACAAGGTCGAATACCTCATGGGTGACATCCTGTTCAAAGTAGATGGCCAGCAGCTCCAGCAGCGCCTGCCCCTCGGCGCGCCGGACGGTAAAGCCGCTGTCGCGGAGCTGCTGCTCCACTGTAGTGAAGTTGATAGCACCATTCGTCTTTCTGCGCCGCAATACGAAGCAGAACTGCCGCGAGGAGGCCATCATGGTCTGCACATCGTCCAGATGCCGTCGGTCCTGTGCCAGCAGCGCACGGATGGCGGGGTTCTCCTCCCGCTCTATCCGCTGGCGGTAGAAAAGCCGATTGTCCTGAAAGGACTCTTTGGAATCCAGCGCCAGCATTTCTACTTCCGCCATGCCTTTCAACGCACTCAGCAGCGCCGTCACTCGTTCGCGGACTCCGGCTTCCGGCAGCACGTTCAGGTTGGTGGGCTGCACAAAGTAAAATGACAGTTCACCGTCTGCCGTCTGTACGCTGCTGCCCGTTATGTTCTCGATGCCCACCAGCTGCCTGGTGGACTTTTTCTTTCTCATGTCTGCTCCCTCCATTCGTAGTATTGCCGGTCGAAAAAGAAGAACGCCGCGGCGTAGCGCAGGAAATCCAGCATACTGACGCCGCCGTGCCGAATGCAGAGAAAGGCCAGCACCGCCGTGACCACCAGCGGGGCGATGCTGCCGACCTGCGTCAGTGCCAGCACTGACAGCAGCAGACCAATGCCGATGAATGCCACATCCCGCAGCGTCCACAGCCACAGCATAGGCCTCGCCGTCAGGTTTTCAGGGTATAGGTACATAGTTTTCCTCCAAAAGTGAAGCCGCAGGCACACGCCTGCGGCTCTGCATGTTGTTATTCCGCATCCACTGCGTCGTTCAGCTCCCGCTCGATGAGGCCGAGAATGAAGTCCTTCTGCTTCAAGCCGTGTTTGGCGAGGTAATCCTTCAGCCGATCAAAGAGCTCCTCCGGCACCTGAAAGGCGATGGTGCGATTGGTATTGCCCATGTTTTTTGCTCCTCCTTCAAAGTGTTCGTTGAGTATATCCGTGATGTAGTCTGCCAGCGTCTGTCCACGCTGCTCCTGCTCCGCACGCAGCCGCTGGTGCAGCGACAGCGGAATGGGTGCGCAGAGGTTTTTCTTTTCCTCCATGGTGTGCTCCTTTCCGCCTCCCTCCGAGGCAAGCAAAGCATAGCCGAAGCGCGATGGGAAAGCTATTGACAAGTACAACGAAGAAGCAGGCGCAAACGAAGCGGAATGGACAAGTTTATCCATATCTCTCGCTCTCCTGTATAGCGTCCGCCATGCACTTCATCACGAAGTCCACGCAGGGGATGGCTACGCTGTTGCCCAGCGCCTTGTACCGTGCGCTGTCGGACGCACCATGGATGTCCGTCCAGCCATCGGGGAAGCCCTGCAATCTCTCACATTCCAGGGGTGTCAGGCGGCGGATGAGCAGGATGGGCAGATCCGTGTCACCGGCAGGCTCGCAGGTATAGAGATCCACAACGCATTTGCCCTGCTCCACATACTGACTTCCTGCGCCCTTTTCGTCACCTTTGCACAGTGCGCCGACCACCTCCGAGACAGAGCATACCGCGTGGCGGTCGAAGCCGGTCAGTGTGTAGGATACGTTTTCCTGATACCCGATGCCATTGCCGCCGTTCTCCGGCTCACGGTCAATAGCGTTGCCGGTGATACAGAACACCTGCTCTCCCACAAGCGGTACATTGTTACCGCCGGTGCCGCAGCGTGCCGACATGGTGGGTGCCACATCACCCATCTGCCGGTAGCGGGCGTCTATGCCGTGGTTCTCGAATATCAGCGGCTGGTGATTGCACATCTGCGCCCGAAGCGTGGCGGTTTTATCTACCGTCACGTCCATACGCTCGCCACCCTGATCGTTGATGCACAGGACGGTTGGCATACTGTTTCCGCTGCCGCCGGCCTTCAGTGTCGGCGCAACGCCCTCGCGGTAACCGATGCCGCCCGCACTGGCTCCTGCACCAGCGGAGAAGCCGGCGACAAACGTCTGCTGCTTCATCCCCGGCTGCGCACCCAACGCGCCGGCTTTATCTCCCAGATCACGGACTTCATCCCGCTGGTTTGCCGCAAAAGCCACCGATGTGCCCGCCACGAACGTCTGCATCTGCAAATTGGAGGTCGCCATCAACGCCCCCGCCGTATCGCCCAGGTCGATACCCTCGTTCCTCTGGTTGATATGGTACGCCTTGATAAGCCCCATCTGCGCCAATATTACCAAATCGATCATCCGCAGGCCGCTCTGCATTTCCAACGCCAATTTCAGCGTTGCAGGCAACTCCTTCCCGCGCTTCCGTGCTCTACGGAGAATGCCCAGGCAGGCTTTCCGGCTCAAATAGTATTTGCGCTGAGGATGGGGTTCCAAGATCTGCCACAAGGAAGATCCTCTTACGACTCTGGGGCACACCCCAGTATTGAGCGTCGAGGACTCGCCAACATAGGGAGACAAAATCTCCCAATATGGCTGCCCCAGAATATCGCCATCCCCAAGGGTGATTTTCAGGAACATGAATTCCTGATACACCAATTCCGAGTGTTTCCTCCAGGACGACCCGGAAGTCATCTCCCTTTTGCTGCCCGCTGGAGAATGCGCCGGGGACGTTTTCCCAGCACATGAATCGGGGGCGAACATGGATACCTGTCCGTCCTCGTAAAACATCTGCATCTCGCATCTCCTTTATGATCCTGATTTGTTCCATAAATAGACCGGAACGCTCACCGGCAAGTCCCGCCCTCGCTCCAGCCACGGACAAGTCCTGACAGGGGCTGCCGCCGCAGATAATGTCCACGGGCGGCAGTTCGTCCCCACGCAGCTTCGTGATGTCCCCGTAGTGCAGCATTCCCGGCAGGCGTTCCCGTGTGACGCGGATGGGAAACGGTTCGATCTCACTGGCCCACAGGGGCACAACGCCGTTATGGATGGCCGCCAGCGGGAAGCCTCCTATTCCATCGAAAAGACTTCCCATGGTGATAACTCTCATTTTGCTGCGGCCACCACCGTCCGCGCCATACTGACCGCGCTCTGTGCCGTGTAGACCGCCGAGGAGATATTGGCTCGCGTGGTGGTATCCAGCCCGAATGCACCGGCGATACGTGGGATCTCTCCGGCAGAGAGCATCAAGCCCAGGCCCAGCAGCGCGTGATCCTTAAATACCATCAGACCCGCCACAAGGATGGTGGCCTGCAAAAAAGCCGTGAGACACAGCCCCACGACCTGCTTGCACCACTGTATGAATCCGTCGCCATAGCCGCGCGGTACAGAGAACATATACAGACTGCCCACCGCGATCTGAATGATCAAAATGCCGCCGCGCTTGAGATTGGCGAAGAAAACCTTAATGACCGCGTAGGCCATGAGCGCAAGGCAGAAGATGACCATGAGCCCGCTGGTCACCGGCCCGAAGCCCCGCAGAGCAAAGGACGTGGCGGTGGTCAGGCTCTCCACGGCGTTGAAATTCTCCAGCGCCGCTTTTGCCGCGTCCCCGATGCTGGTCGTCCCAAAGCCGGTGATGCCTGCTGTCAGGTCGGCCTGCAGCGATACTGCCAGCTCATACAAGCGCACCGGTACCTGTGTAAAAAGGGAGACCGCCAGAAAGCCTTTGATGGCATTCAAAGCCGCTTCCTTTACGTTTCCGCGTCCACCGGAATACTCCACGCCGCACTCGAAGCAGGCTACCACCAGTCCCGTGGCAAACAGAGCCCAGCCAAGATAGGAGAAAAACAGCACCACGCTCTGCACCCAGCTCATCTCAAAGAGCTCCGCGCCCATGCCGCCCATCTCCGAGAAGAAATTGCCGAGAAAGCCCACGATCTGACCGTAGAACCAGTCCACGATCTGACCCAGCACCGTATCGGCTACAAAGTCCCAAATAAAAATAAGTTCTCACCTCCGTAAACGCAGGAAGCACCCCGCCGTCAGCAGAGTGCTTCCTGTTACTGTATTGTTTTGCAGGTCACAGTTCCATTCTGAATCCGTAGTCCTGCGCTCGGTCCTGTTCTACATCCTGTGCCACGTCATCCTCCTGACGCTGCACCTGTGCCAAAACCATCAGCTGCCCAAGCCGGGAGGAGAATGCGGAGATGATAGCGGTCTTACGGCTCTCGTCCACATACTCACCGGCCTGATCCAAGATGTCCCGGATATCCTGCTCAACGCCCCTCAGCCTATCAAAGTCGATCCAGCCGAAGGAGGTCACCAGCTTGAGCTGTTCATGGTGCGTTTTTTTGAATGGTTTACACTCAATGGCACGGGCGGAGAGGATCTGAGGTGTCAGCTTATCGTACCCCAAGGAGGAGCCGCTATCGAAGATAGGTGCGGCGCCCAACCATTCCAGTGTGTCTGCACTGCGCAGTAGTCCGAAGTTGTTCTGATGCCTGTCCTCATTGGCGATAAGGTAGTCCAGCACGATCATCTGATCCACCGCGTGTTCCATACCCTCCACACCCAACGCCTCGCAGCAGTTCAGATAGTGGCGGTAGACCGATGTGTTGTTGTCTTTCCTCATGGACTGCATCACGCGCCACGCGCTGACAAGCTCCGTGTCCGGCGTAACGAAATCCTCACAGACACTGTAGGGCGTGTCATCATCCCACAGCAGCGTATAGGGCACGTGGGAGATACCCAGTTTCTCCGCCACCAGTGATGCGATCACCTCGTTGAACGGCTGCTGCATAAAGGGGTTACTACCTGCCTTCAGCAGGCACCGTTTTCCGTCTATGATCTTCCACCGTTTTTTCAGGTAGCCGTTGGTCGTGTTGTCCGGGGAGTTTAAATCGAAATTTGTTGTGTCTGTGGCCTTGCCCAACAGGACATCACCGATGTCCTTCGAGAAGGGATTCTCGAAGAAGTTGATGCGCTCCCACCGGAGGTCACTGCCGTGGGGTCTGACCCAATACTGATCTGAAAGGCTCAAACCGAAGCAGCGCGTCAGCAGCACCTGCGTATTTGGCAGCTCCAGCGTTTCCAGTGCCTTTCGCACACCGGAGCGGCTGGCGGGGATGCAGCGGTCGATCCACCATGCATTCAGCGCGGCACGATCCACGCCGTCCCTTTTTGATGCCGTAGCCACCGGAAGATGCTCCGGACGGTACACCGCATCGATACGCTGGATAGAGCTTGTCGCCTCATCCAGTTCCATATCGGCAACCGCGATATTCTTGTGCATCAGCGTATACTGCATCGTGCCACCTCTTTTCTCTGTCATTTCCATGTTATTTTACCACGCTTCCCGCAAAAAGCCAACCGAAAATTGAACATAGGCACGCTCACACACCCACGATGTCCCAGATGTACAGCGGTGCGGTCAGGGTAAAAACCAGACACGCGAACAGAATAGCCGGTGCAGTCCATTCAAACTGACTCGTCTTTCGATAGTCGAAGTAGGCGGTACCCAGCTTCACAAAGAAGAAAATGGCGAGAATCATATCAATGGCAGGAAATACCACATTGTTGACAACGGTCTTAATCTGCCCTGATGCCGCCGCCCATGTACTTTCCACCGCACCGGCAACATCGCCCCTGCCGGTGGCGTAAGCCGCCACGGAAAACAGCCAGCAGAGCAGTGCCGCTGCGCCGCAGACCACCACTGCACGTTTTACATACTTCATAGCGTCCTCCTTCACATTGTCATTTCACCCATGGCGGGCGCGTCATGGTTCTGCCGCAGCTCGGCCAGCTTCTCTGCCGCCCAATCAGGGAGACACTCATCGCGGATGATGCCCACGAACTCAGAGCGATTCCATCTCGTTGTCTCGCCGTCGCCCAGACAGGTGCAGAGTACCGAGCGGCCACGGGCATGGGGGCGACAGCCGAAACCGCTGAAGGCCAGCCACAGCTGGTTCTCCGGCTGCCAGCAAGATTCCCGCAGCGTGTCCGGTGACAGCACCAGCACGCGACCGGTGAAATCCTGTTCACCGGAATTGGGTTCGCAATGCTCCGCGCCGAACAGATGCAGCCTTGCCAGCTCCGCACGGTAGTCACTGACGAAGCCGTCCAGCACAGCGGGATGACTGCCAATGAGAAAGGTATGCCGGTGTCCACCGTCCTCGGGCACGAAGATGGTGCTGCTCCATCTCTTATTGGTCTCATGGTAGCGTCCGTCATAGGCGTGCATCTGCAAGGTGTTGGCCAGCACGTACCCTACACGCCTATAGCCGTACTGGTCAATGACGCTTTTGGCGCAGCCGTCCTTGAGATGCATTCCGTCAAAGTCCCGATGGATCGCCAGCTCTATCGCCCCGGCGCAGGCACAGTTGGTGCGAAAATTGGCACGCCACAGCTCCAGCTCGCCCCTGTCCCTTGCCTCCTTCGCCGTGTAGGGGTACATTGCCTCATTCGGCAGCATAGACCACATCTCCCTCCTCCAGATAGCATTCCAGCAGGGCCGGGCAGCAGCCGCTATCCAGCAGCAGCTTCCGGATCGGCGCAGGCACGGCATCGAGGTCGAATTCCCTCACGTCCGAATCGCAGTTCTTGCAGCAGGGCATACGACAGGCGTCCAGCAGGGCAGACACAAGCTGCGATGCCGCGTCAAACAGTCCGGCCAGTGCGTCTGCCGTCTGTACCGCTGTCATCTCACGAGGCATAAGCAGCAGAAGGCTGTGCGTCATTTGGGCAGACAGATCTACGCCCGCCATGCCGCATTCTGCCAACTCACTGCCGGGGATGGTCAGGCCGGTCTTGTCCAGTGTCATTTCGTTCTTCATGATAGATCCTCCTCAAGTTCTCAAAGGTCGTTCCGGGATATGCACCAGTCGGCATATCTTCCCATCGCTGCTGTAATCGCCGAATATCGTCATTTGCGATGCAAAAACACGGGGGTCATAGTTGGTCATGATGTATTCCCGATATATGTCATTTTTCTTCTTGGATTGGCTGTTGGGACGCTCCACTTCATAAATGAAAAAGTCCTCGTAGAGCCTGCGAATATAGTCGCAGTTGTTATAGGACACCATGGCGAAGCCCCTGTGCTGCGCCAGTACGTCATGGAGCCGTTGATGGTCACTGCGGGGAAACTCCACCGCGTAACGCTCCGCCTCATAATAGGGCGGGTCACAATAGACCGTGGTCTGCGGATCATTATGGGTGGTGATGATGCTCTCGAAATCCTTATTCTCCAGCGCTACATCCTTCAGGCGGTGAGAACACTCCCAAATATCCCGAAAAAATCGCTGTATATCGCAGGAGCTCACACCATAGCTGTCGCCGTTGCCGTTATAGCTGTATCGCTGCAGCTTGTAGATAGCGGCGGCGCGGCGCACATCCGACAGCTCCGCACGGCTTTGCAGCAGCCGCTTGACCTCCTCCGCCTCCGGCGGTGGGAACATCTGCTCTGCCAGCTGCAGCTCCTCATCCAGATACAGCTGTGTGAAGTCCTCGCCCTGCAGCTGTCTGCGCAGCACATCAAACTCATCACGGGCATTGATGGGGAGAAAGCTCAGTTCTTTCGTCAGGGCCATAGGGCGGTGCTTGACGCAGAAAAGCAAGTTATACAGGTCGTGGTTCAGGTCGTTATATATTTGCAGGCACCCCTTCGGCACGGCGGTATTCAGCGTGATGATACCGCTGCCGCCAAACACATCCACCAGTGTTTTATAGTGGATAGGCAGGAGCATCTGTATGGCCCACATAAGCTGTCCCTTACCGCCCATCCAAGGCATGAGCTTTACCAGGCTGTCACGCATCAAATTTCTCCAACGCACGCTCCAGTCCGGAGATAGCCGCGTCCAGCCCACTGCGCATTTTCTGCAAGCCGCGGATGGTATCATAGACCTCCGCCGCCGTTTCCGCGAAGTAGTAGCCCCGCTGGTCTGCCGCGATGGGTACGGTGTCCTGCCGCAGACGGTTGACGCGCCGCCGCAGCTCGTTCCCGCTGATGCCCAGCACACGCTCCAATTCCCGGCTGCTGATCACATTTCTGCGCCCCTTAAATCCATTTTCCAGATACAGGGCAAAGGTTTCCTTCGTCATTCTTGCACTCCCTTCCGGTGACCGTTCACCGAAAAGGGCGCAAAAAGAGGGATCGCCATCCCTTTTCGGAAAGCGGTCCCTTTGTCGTTTTTTTATTGCATGGTCATGTCCACGCCTTGCCGCGGTACTTGCAGCGGCTGTCCGTCCGGGCGGCAGATATAGCCATAATCACTGAAAAGCCCCTGATCTCGCCACAACAGGTCTGCCCCGTAGGCCTCCATGTTCAGATGCCGCGTCAGCAGGTCACGATCCGGATCGTTCACGATGACGGAGAGATCCTCCCTCGCCAATTCCTCCAGAGAATGGAGCCCCGGCTCAAGGGCATATTCGCTCAGATGCTCTGCCAGTGCAAGCGCATCGTCCAGGCTTCTGATGTCCAGCTGACCGGCCACAGCCTTGAACTTTATCAGTTCGTTATTTCTGTCCAGTTCCTCCAGGCACTGCGCAAATCGGTTGATCTGCTCCATGCCGTCATAGGCCATATCCGTGAAGCGCCACATCTCCGGCATGGCGGCGTCGCGCTCCTCCAGCCGCACCTCCTGCCAGCTGTCCACCTCCAGGCAGTCCAGTACGGCGTCCAGCTCCGCCTGCTTTGCGGGTAGGTACAGCTTTACGGCACGGACGTCGCTGACGCAGAGGAAATAGATCATATACGGCGGCTTTCGTGGCGGCCTGCCCAGATTGGACGGGGCCTGCCGCAGCTCGGACTCCTGCATCACATAGCCGTGGGGCGTAAGTACACCGCCCTCACCCTCCCGCATCGATCTGCCGATCTTCTCGTAGTCCAGCATTTCCAATACGCTGTCCGGCACGGTTGCCAAAGCCGGAAGAAAATCGTTTTCCACGTAGAAATGTCCCAGCGCGGCATCGTCCGTGATCCCAGGCACCACATGGCAGCAATCCACGCTGTATGCCAGATCCAGTACTCGCCGGAGCGTCAGATCACCGCCGTTGTTCTGATACAGATTGTTAAGCTCCATCTGCACCAGGCCCTCGAAAGCCACGGCATCCACATCGCTGAATGTACGGAGCTTCTCTGCCAGCGCGTTGAATTGGTACAGGTCATACCCGTCAAGGTGTGGAGCGAGAAATTCATATCGGCCCATGTCCTCCACCTGCCAATGGGGTTCCTGTCCCTCTGACAGACGCAGTCTGTCCATGGCATCCACCATTTCCCATGGTGTGGCGGGCAGCTCCAGCTCCGCGTGATTGCTGTTGTCGGGATTGCCCATGTATATGGAGATAATCTTTTTATCCAAGCTCCATCCCCCCACGGCGCTGTACGATGTCCTCACAGTTGTCCGGGTCTGCACCGGGTACATCCCAGCCGCATATGCTGCCGATCTTCATGGCCTCCTCCTGCGCAGGCGTCACGCCCCTCTTTCTGTTCTGCTCATCCGCGATACGGCGGTTCTCGTGGGCGTCACCGGTAGACCAATCGCTGGGGCAGTACCCGCTTTCGCCGCGTTTGATGCAGATGAGCTGTCCCGTGCCCGGCAGCAGCGTGAAGCACATCTCCGGCAGCTTTTCAAAGTGGGCGCAGAAGCGTTCCTGCTCCGTCTGGATGCTCCAGTCCTCATCCTGCCACAGATGCACATACAGCTCGCTGCCACGTCCAACGGCGATCTCATGCTGCTCGAAACCCTCGCCCCAGCCGTCCGACGCCTGTCCTTCAATATATTCCTTCAGCGTGGTCAGCTCTGCCGCCGACAACTCGCCGCTGATCTGACATTCCGCGATACCCCACAGCTTGCCGTTTCGCCGCTCCACGTTGAAGGTAACGGAGCGCACCTTGTCGTTCACACTGTCCGGCGTATCGTACCAGTGCATGATGCCGCGGTTGACCTCCTCCGGCATCCGATACTTCACCAGTGCGCTGCGGATATTGTCCTCATACGCGGTCAGGTCGTGTCCGGTCAGCAGCTCCGGTTCTTCCTGCATATTGCCATACACATCCGGCTCATAAAGCTCGGCGGTAAGCGGCATATATAGCTTCGTCATGCTGAGCTCGGGCGGTAAAACGGTAAAGCTGTCCACGCCGGGAATGAGCGCCAGCACCCGCCCGTTGTCCCACTTCATATGAAACTGCCCGGCATCGTCAATATAGTCCAGTTTCCCCGTCGTGCCAGCCTCCACCGATGCATACGGATCCTGCATGGAGTCCAGCCGGATGCGTGTACCCACAGGGTACTGCTTCCGCAGGAACGCCAGCATCTCCCGATTTACGTTCATACTAAATTCCTCCCATCGTCTGTGTGTAGTCTTCCAGCTCACAGGGGTTTTCCTCACCAAGAAAGTCAAACAGGATGTCATCTGCTGCCTTGCGGATAGCGGGATCGTCTGTCAGGACTTCATAGCGAAACCCTGTGGTATCACGGTAGGGAAGTTCCTCCCGGATGCAGTCCAGGAAGGCGTCTGCATCGTCGTAGAGGATGTCGTCGTCCCCTACGAAGGTCACCTTGCCGAAAATGCTTATAGTTATCTCACCTCCGTTCTCTCGCAGTACACCACAAACCGCTGCCGCCCGCCGCTGGCATAGGGGTGGCAGGTGATGAGCGTCAGCAGGTCGCGGTTTGGTTGAATTTTGATTTTCTCTACCTCGTGGGGCTGGATGATCCGAATGTCGGCCACCGTATAGGTCAGCGTTTCCCATAGATTTGTCAGCGTAACGGTATCGCCCATCTGCAAGCGGTCTATATGCCGGAAGTAGTCCGCGCCGCGCCAGCCCCGGTGTCCGGCGATGACGCAGTTGGAGTTGTCGCCGCCGATGGGCGCGGATGTGTTTCCCAACACCGCCGCACCTGCGGCAAGGTGAGCGTCGGACGCACCCAGATAGACAGGCATAGTCAGCTCCATAGTCGGTATCTCCAACACGCCGATGATCTCATCCTCGATGCCGTAGGCAGTCAAGTCGGCGGTGGGCTCCTCGCAGGCTTCAAGGTCGGTGAGGTTGCACTGCTTTTCTGCGTAAAGCTGGCGGTTATACTCTTGTAGAGCCGCAAGCAGTTCGGGATATTGCTGCTCCGGCTCGTCACGGTCAGCCAGGAACTCCTGCACAGCAGTTGCGGCGCTGCTTTGGAGTCTGTGTCCCGTAAACACCGGCCACAGCATGACGCAGATGCCTGCCACAGCCAGCAGCGCCGCCAGCACAAGAGATGTCTTACGCATGGCGATGCCTCCTCACTAAAAAGTATCCGCCGCCGACTGCGGCCACCACGCCAAGGCCGATACCAAGACCTGTGAGGTAATGCTGCGTCCACGAGGATGCCACAGGTTTTTCTGCGGCGGCAGGCACTTCCTGCTCCGGCACATACGGCACACGATGGCCTCGCACCAGCAATCGGTGGGTATTGACCCCGAACGGGGTACACGTCACCAGCGTGACCAAATCTTTGCCATCCTCAATTTGCAGCTGACTCGTGTCCGTGGGCAGCACCGTGTGGATGCTGTCCACTTTGTATGCCAGCGTATCGCCCAGCACGTGGATGTAAAACGTGTCGCCCTCTGCAAGCTGGTCGATGTCCGAAAACAGCTTAGAACTTGCCATGCCGCTGTGTGCCGACAGCACCGAATGGGTACTGCCGCCGCCTACCGGCAAGGACGTTCCTACCACATGGCCGACTGACTTTTCAAGCGTTTCCGCGCCCGTTCCGTGCTGCACGGGCAGATATACGTTGATTTTGGGAATGTCAATGTAGCACATGACGCCGCCCACCGTGAGCTGCTGGGCATAGGCCAAGGGAGGGGCGGATGCCCCTCCCTCTGTAATGGCCACTGCGCCGGACAGCATGGCGTTGTACTGCTGCGCGGCTTCACGCTGGGCGGTCAGCTCAGTTTTGTCGGTATCTTCGATGGTTGCGGTGTAGACGGTTTCTATGTCCGAATGATACCTTTCGCTCAGAAGCTCTCCCACCAGTGGATAAAGCATCAGGCCCAGTGCCGCAACACCGCAAGCTGCCGCCAATAGCCAGCGCTTCACTGCTCACTCTTATGCTTGCGGGACTTGACAACGATGAAAGCCGCCGCGCCCAGCAGAGCCACGCCGCCGACAGTGAACATCCACGTGCCGTAGCCGCCCGTCTTTGGCAGATCGAAGCCGGGGTTGTTGACCACAGTCAGCGGCACAATGGCGTTGCCCTCCGTCATGGTGATATCCTTACTGTTGACGGTGGCAGAGGCGGTCAGCAGCTTGGCACTGCACTTCTCGCACTGGCCGTTCTCGTTGGCCTTAATAATGATTTTGACCGCGTCCTTCAGCAGCACATAGCCCTTATCCGTGGCGGTTTCAGTCAGGCTGTAGCTATCATCCTCCAGCCCTTTCACGATAATGTGGCCGCTGCTATGGGGGATAAAGGTGGTAGCCTCGGACTTCTTGGCGGTAAAGCCCTTGGCGTAATACACGCCATCCTTCAAGTCGGCAATCACGAATACATCATCGGTGTCGTTGTGCAGCCGGAACTTCACGTTCCGCAGGTTGCCGCCGTTGTCGGAGAACTGCTTGAGAACGTCAATGCCGTGGGTGTAGACATGGCAGCAGTCCTTCAGACTGTCGTAGTAAGTAGTGTTGGTGCGCTTCCAAGTCAGCTCGACCTCGTTGGGATTGTCGGTATCGCCCATCTTGGCGTCGGCAGTCAAGGTTGCAGCGTAAGTAATACGCATGGTGCAGTCGGAGTACCCGCGCTTCACGCTGTCGATGTACACGGTGGCCGCCTCATTGATCTCGCTCAGACCTGTATCGGTCATGCGGATGGCCATAGTGTTGGCCGCGTCATCGTAAGCCACGGCGAATTTGCCGGAGCTTTCATCCCATGTGGTGATCTTGTCGGCACAGCCAGCATCCTTAAAGAACTCAATGACCACCTCGTTCTTGTTATAGCGAATACCCTTGCTCAGTGTGTCCACATAGGTATACTCGCTCAGAGCCGATGCCTTGGAGGTGATGGTGGGCAGGGTGCTGATGATCTGGTAGTCCACCGTGTCGCCCACGGAGGCGGTGGCAGTGTGCGCGTACCCATCGGTGATGTCGGTCAGGCTGCCGGTATTCTTGCCGGTGGAGTTCTTTGCTTCACGCACGGTCTTATCCAGCGTAGGATTGCCGGTCTGGTTCTTGGGGTAGACGGTCACATCGTAGTTCCACGCCGCGCCATCAATGGTAGTCATTGGCAGAGACACAAAGAAGGGGTTGCAGGTGCTGGTGACATTCTCAGGGACGCGAGTCTCCACGACGAGATACAACCCCTGCTCCATCTGGTCAGCAGAGGCGTGGCCGGTGGCATCGGTCTCCGTCATAGCAACACCACCGTTTTTGACAGCAACTTCCAAAGCATTCTTCACAGTGGTGGCATTGGCAGTCAGCGCAGCGGACAGCTTGTTGTTCAGCATATCGCTGGTGAAGTAGTTGATGCCGCCCTCAGTCTTGTGTGCGTCCGCGCCGGTCAGGCCGATGGCAGACAAAACGGCGGTGCTTCGATCACTGTTGTCGAAGCCATACAGTACGCCCACCTGCCGCTGGCCCTCCACGACCTCACTGTTCATGGCAATGTCAGCGACGCGGAGGTAGGTAAACTCCACGCCCTGAATGGCGTACTTGCTCAGCTTGTCGATAACCGTGTCGTCACGCAGGCCGGTGGAAACGTAGGACTCAGCATCCCACGCGCCGTCGTTGCTGGCCTTGGTGATGTCGTACTTGTAGACGGAAAGGGATGCTTTCTTGCCGGGGTCGATGGTAGGCGCAGAATCTGTTGCGGCAAATGCTGTGGTCATCAGCCCAAGGGCCATAAGCGCCGCCAACAGCAGTGCCAATACGCGATGGATCTTTTTCATTTGGTTGTCTCCTTTTTTATGTTAGATTTTTTGCAAAAATAAACACCCATGCAAAGCATGAGTGCTGCAAGCAGAATATAGGTTGTAAATCCCGTGCCGCCTGTGAACGGCAGGACGAATCCCGCATTGTTGCAGGCAGTGATGGTAACATCACGGTTGCTGCTGTCCAACGTTCCTGTGAACAGCGGCTCGGTCAGCAGCGTATACCCCGCGGGAGCTTTGGTTTCCGTCACGCGGTACTGTGCACCGACCTTTAGGTCGCTCCACTTGGCGATGCCTGTGTTGTCAGTGGTAATTTTGCCTACCTCCGCCCACGTCTCGCCGTCTGCGGATGTCTCCAGCAGCAGCTCCGCACCGGCAAGAGGTGCGCCTGTGGCATCTAACTTGCGGACGGTGATGCTGCCTTTTGCCAACGCATTTGTCCGCTTGTGCGTAATGTTCAGTGCTGTGGCCGTAATGGTGATCTGATACTCGGTGTTGTCCACTACATAACCGCTGGGCGCGCTGATCTCCTGATAGCTGTACTTGCCCTGCGGCAAATCAGCAAAAACCGCCTTACCGTCCGCGCCGGTGGTAGCGTCTGCCACCTTTTCCCCCGTGCTGTCGTATAGCCGGTAGGTCACGCCCGCCAGCGCCTTGCCTGTTTCGGCATCTACCTTATTGATGGTCAGGCTGCCTTTTTCCTCCACAATATTGACCTTGAAATGGATATACGCCCACACGGGGTCGGGCAGTGAGGTCAGCGCCGCACACGCCTGGTAGCCGCTGCCGTTGCTGGGCTCCAGCAGCACGGACTCTGTGCCCTCCACATCCAGCGAGTAGCCGTAGTCGCTGCTGATATAGCCGTTCAGCTGCGCCGCTGCGTCCTTTGTGGCCGTCACGGTCAGCGTGTTCCAGCTCTGATTGACCGTCACGCCGCTGATATTAGTGCTGAAGTAGTACTGCGGCAACACGCCGTTTGTGTCGGTGGCCGTGCCGGTGTATTTGCTGCCGTCCCACGTCAGCGTAATAGCGTTGGCGTCCGAAAGCTGGTTACGGTACTTCACCGCGAAGCTGGGGATCTTGCCGTGGTTCATAATGCGGTCAATAATGATGTTGTACGCCACCGCCACGTCGTCGCCCGCATAATGAAACAGGTTGGCACAGGTGGTATCGTACAGCGTGTAGGGATACACCGAACTGCGGTAACCGCACACGAACTCCCAAATCACCGCCTGCGTCGCCAGCTGCGCGCAGTCCGGGTGCATATTGAAGCCGTAATTGCCGCCGTAGCCGTAGGCCATAGCCAGTGTCACGGCATACCGCTGATTCCACGTCAGGTCGCTCCACGATGTGGAGGAATACTGTAGATCACCGCTGGCGGAGCGCACCTCCGGCTCCATGCAGTAGGCAGGGACAGTCTCCCCTGTGTCGTTCCGGGTGAAATACTTGAGCTTGTTGCTCGTGTACGGCCCCCACTGGGACACAGGCGATTTGTCCTCGTGGTAGCGGTACTCGTTGCCGCTGCTGACGATGCCCGTGACCGTGGCTGCGTGGGCGGTCACGATGGACAGCCCCATGACAGCCACCAGTAGGCACACAAGTGTCAGTAGCTTGGAAATGGTTTTCTTCATAGCGTTCCTTTCTCCCAACGCAAAAGACCGGCAGCATACGCTGTCGGCCTTTTGGTCGGGTATTCAGTTGGTTTATCCGTACAGCACCACCACGATGTACTCGTCCGATGCCGCGTCGTAGCGGACGGTGCAGTTGAATCGCGCATACGCGCTGACCGTTTCCGCGCCGTCCATGGCGGCGAGACAGGCGAAGGTGGCATCCACGTTACCCTTTACGGCGGCGGTCAGTGCCGCCTGTCCGCCGTTCTCCGCCAGCCATGCCACGCTGTCCGCTGTACCGGGGAAGAAGCTGGAGTCAGCGGCGGTCATACTGGTGTCGATGGTCACGCCGTACTGCGCTCTTGCGTACTCGTTGCCCGCCTGGATAGCCTCCGCGATGGAGTAGATGTTCCCGCTGGCGATGGGCTCCGGCGCGGGTGCAGGTTCGGGAGCAATCTCCTGTACCGGCTGCTCCTGCTCCTCTGCCGGTGTCGGCGCAGGTAGGGGAACAGGTTCAGGTTCAGGCGTTACCGGCTGTTCGGGCGTAGTCGGCTGCTCCGGCACGTCCGGCTGTTCCTCTCCGGCGGGTGTGGACAGTGTTTCCTCCGTCTTGCCGGAAGGTGTCGCGGCATCCTTGGTAGGTTTCGGAGTCTCCTCGTCGCCTGCGGGCTCGGCCTCCTCGGTATCCTCCCCAACGAGCAGGCTCTCGGCATTTTCCTGCACCTTGTCACCCACAGGCGCGATGGCCGCTGTCGCGCTCTGCACTGCCGTCACCGGCAGCATCGTCGATGGGGAGCTGTCCCCCGTCTGCCCACAGGCCGTGAGCAGCAGGAGCATTCCTGCCATCAGGGGCATGATTCTCTTCTTCATGTGCGTTTCTCCTTTCAGTGTTTTGGGTAGCACAAACAACTACCACACAACCATCCGTAAGTCAACGGAAAGATTTACAATGGTCTGACAGGGTGGGAGGCCCTCTGGCACAAGCCGTTCCCGTGCTCATACCATGCCGCCCATCTGCGGCGTGTAGGCCTCATCCTGCCAGTTGTCTCGGCATTCTTCGAAGCGGTTGACCAGTTCTGCGGCGGTAAGGGCTACCGTAGGTGGCTCTATCGTTTCCGAGAAGCTGTCCTCGTCCAGCTCGAACCAGCAGTGATCCACCGCCGGATCATACCGATCAAAGCGGCGTTCCGGCAGACCCACTTGGCTTGGAATGAAGTATTCGCCCATGTCGCAGCAATCTTTGATGGCACAAATTTGCTCAGCAGTCAATGCGCCGGCAATGACGCATTCGTTGACTTTCTTGTAATTGTCGGCATCTCTATACAGATACGAGATTTTTGTGTTCACAGGTAGCCCTCCTTTTGAATGATCATGTCATGCCTCCCATCTCCATGCAACCGCTCTGGCTGCCGTTCATTACTTCCTCCATGCTGTAATAGCCCTTGTACGCGATGTAACCCCGGTCGGTGAACATGCCGTCCTCCTCACTCATGCGCTGCTGGGCGTAGCCTTCGTAGTCATAGAACCCATCTAAATTCTCATCGTAATCAAAATAGCCGGACTGCTGGATCATGTACTTGCCGTATTCCTCCGGCGTGTGCGCGTCGGGAGCGAAGTCAAAGAGCTCGAGGTTTTCCGCAAGTCTTTTGATCTGTGCCGCAGTTTCCGGCTTTGCCATAGCCACCACAGCGCCCAGCTTTTTGAGGTCATCCGTGGAAAGAGTATCCGCTACCTGCGCCAGTGCATTGAGGTCCGCAAGGCTTTCCTGTTCCATATCCAGCAGCACGTCTACCTCGTCCGGCAGATGGCTCTCCACCAGCCGCAGGCGGATCTCCGGCGGATCGGTGATGCCGGCACGAAGCAGGGCTCGGTCGATCTCCTCCTGCGCCATGGGGAGAAACAACCAAGTGATGTGCTCGGTGTCCTCCGGCTCGGCTTTGGAGGTCAGCGCAAGGGCGCTGGCATTCGGCTCATAGTAATAGCAGGGAAAGAACTGCCCATCGTAGACCTGCTCCAGCTTTATGCCGTTGTCATAGGCCACGCCATAGGGCGTGATCGTGCCGTTGCCATTCTCAATGAGCTGCCTTGCCGTTTCCTCGCCGTCCAGCGCCTCCAACTCGTCAACTCTTGCGCTGCCGCCGTGCAGATTCATGTAGTGGTCTCGGCCAATGGCAGCAAGGTCAGAAAAATCCGTGATGACTGTAGTCTGCTGACAGCAGAAGGTCAGGTTTATGAAATCCTTCAGCTTGAAGAGTTCCAGCTTATGGGCCATTGCCTGAAACTGCGCAGCTTCACCGTCATCGAAGCTCTCCAGCCGTTTGGCGAGATAGTTCAGCTCCTCTACATTTACCGTAAGCATCTCCATGCGCTTAAGAACGGTGTAGAAGCTGTCGATCTCCTCCACCTTGCAGTCAGCTTTGACCGCATCACCGATCTCCAACGCCTCCAGCAGCTCCATGCAGTACGCATACTGGTCATGTGAGATTGGGAACGGAATGGTTGCCACGCCGTATTCCGGGTGCAAAGGGTTACTAAAAACAGCTTGAATCATTCTTCTTTCTCCTCTCAATTTTCTCCATATCTGTCCGCAGGCAAGTCCCATCCCGATGCCAGCAGATGACACCGTGGGCGGGATACGGGCATCCACGGCATCTTTCGTTCTCCGTGCAAAACACCGGCTCCGGCGGCGTCGGCACAAATGCCGTGCAGGTGCGTTTGTCTACGCTGCGTCTGATCCCATCGATCATGTCTACCTCCCTGTCCATGAAATACAAAGGGACGAAGTCTGACCCTTCAAACTTCGTCCCGTGACATTCTGTATTACATTATTACATTGTCTGTTCCATCGCGTCTTCCTGCTGCCGGATGCGCTCGGCCAAATCCGGCACACAATCCTCGATCTGCTGCTGTACGCTTCGGATCACCTTTTCCTGTTCGGCGGTGAGGTCGAAAAAATCACCGTCTACAGAGTCGGCGCAGCAGCGGTAGATCTCTGTCATCTGCTCTGGGCTGAAAAGCTGCTCCTTGTGGATGAGGCCGCTTCGTATGGCAAAATCTTGCTTGGCTCCGTCATAGTTCTCCATGAAATAGTGTCCGTGGGATAAGCCCGTGCGGTCATAGTCCCAATCCCATGTAACGAATTGAACGCCGTGTTTACTATGCATCCCGGCCAACACCGTGCCGTTGAAGTCGGCAAGGATTCGATAGTCGCCCTCCAGCCCGCTGGCTTTGAGCTGCGGGGCAGTCTCCATAGCAGTCATGTACTCCAGTGTCCGAACCGTGATGTCTTCGGCACGGATGAGGGCTTCCTCTGCCTGGGGTGTGGACACATCCTCCCGCCGATAGAACACGCTGCCCTTGCCGGTGATGCGGCAGAGCTGTGCGCCATTCCAATAGACAGGCATCTGCGAGTCCTCTAAAGGCTGGGTTTCAAAGCCAGCGCGGTGCAGGCAGGTACAGACTTCCTCAAGATAGCGAATCTGCTGCTTCGTGTTGCGATCATTCATGTTGTGATCCTCCCATTTTGTAATGAAAAGAGGTTGGTATCATATTTTGACGTTGAGGTCAAAAGGCTCTTTTCATCGGTATGCCAACAAAATAAAAAGCGA
>OBAE01000359.1_pt1 | contig 37975 bp, 35 predicted proteins | sample 1517641 | NCBI WGS metagenome assembly OBAE01 (sample SAMN04571701, study PRJEB22368) | human gut metagenome | biome: human gut; material: stool | host: Homo sapiens | place: Luxembourg | collected 2012-08-30 | reverse complement strand
CAGCCCCGGCGAAGCCGGGGCGCCCTGCGGGCCGATGTGCGGTATGCAGGGATTTGCGGGGAAGCAGAAACCAGCCCCTCCTTTTGCGGAGAGGCTGGCAGAAAAGCAAAGCGGGGCGATCAGCCCTCCGCGCCGCGGCGGTTGGTGATGCCGCGGATGATGAACAGGGTAACAAGCATCAGGACAATGCCGATGGGAAGGACGATGACGGCATTAGGAACGAAGCCTGCGATGATGTAGGTAAAGAAAGCAACAATAGCCACAGTGGCTGCATACGGGAACTGGGTGGAAACATGGTTCAGGTGGTTGCACTGGGCACCGGCGGAAGCCATGATGGTGGTATCGCTGATGGGAGAAACATGGTCACCGAATACCGCACCGGCGAGACAGGCGGAAACGCCGACGATCATCAGGGTGAAGTCAGCCTTAAAGACCTCGGTGACAATGGGGATAAGAATACCGAAGGTGCCCCAGGAGGTGCCGGTGGCAAACGCCAGTCCGCAGGCAACCAGATAGATAACGGCCGGCAGCAGGCTGTAAAGGCCGCTGGAGGCACTGTGCATTACGCCGGCGACAAACTCCTTGGCGCCCAGCAGAGTGGTCATATTCTTGAGGGAGGTGGCCAGGGTGAGGATGAGGATGGCGGGAACCATGGCGCAGAAGCCCTGGGGAATGCAGCTCATGGCATCCTTGAAGGAAATGACCCGGCGGAGAACGAAATAGATGACGGTAAAGACCAGCGCCACAATAGCGCCCCAGGGCAGGCCGAAGAAGGCATCGCAGTTGGCAAAGGCATCGATGAAATTATCGGCGCCATTGAGGTAGCCGGAGTAGACCAAACCGCTGACGCACAGCACCACCAGCACAATGATTGGCAGCAGCAGGTCGATCACCTTAGCGCGAGGATTGGAAACTTCCTCAACGGCCTCGGGCTGCTCGCCTTCGGTGAACAGGTCGTTATTGCGGATGGCGTTAAGCTCATGCCGGCGCATGGGGCCGTAGTCCATGCCGGTCTTGCAGAGGAACAGCACCATAACGATAGTGAGCAGCGAATAGAAATTAAATGGAATTGCACGAATGAACAGATCAAAACCGCTGTAATCCTCCACAACGCCGGAGACGGCAGCTGCCCAAGAGGAAATGGGGGCGATCATGCAGATGGGGGCGGCGGTGGCATCGATGAGATAGGCGAGCTTGGCGCGGGAAACACGATGGCTATCCGTTACCGGGCGCATGACGCTGCCGACGGTGAGGCAGTTGAAGTAGTCATCCACGAAGATGAGCACGCCCAGCAGGAAGGTAGCGAACATGGCGCCGCCGCGGGTCTTGATGTGGGTCTTGGCCCAAGCGCCGAAGGCCGCGGAGCCGCCGGCCTTATTGAGCAGGGCAACAAGGATGCCGAGCAGCACGAGGAACATGAAGATACCGGCGTTATCACGGATGGCGGCCACTACGCCGTCATTGAGCAGAGAGTCGAGCGCCTCCACATGGAAGCCGGCATAGAACAGGGCGCCGGCCACAGCGCCGATGAACAGGGAGCTGTACACTTCCTTGGTGATGAGGGCCAAACCGATAGCGATGATGGGGGGAACGAGTGCCCAAAATGTACCAAACATAAGATTTACCTCCTGAAAAATGGGACGAAAAAAGCCATGAGAAATGCGGAAAACAAATCTCATGGCCGGCGTAATAAAAACAAATAGCAATAACGCAGGAACCCGCTGATAGCTCTCCACAGTTTCTGTGACAGTCCGCAGCATATTCTGCTGCGTCCCAGCAAAAAGGCTCTCGGGGGAGCGCTTTCGCTTCGGCGGCTTTCCCTTTCTCCCTCCCCGGTCTCCCGGACCGTATGGGGATGGTTACTGATGAAACCCGCAACCTCTACCAAATTGGCTTTATTCTGTTGTCACATTTATAGCACCGTTAGCGGAACAATGCAAGTGTTTTTTTACAAATTGGTCACATTTTGGGGACACGCTAATATATTGACGAAGTTTTGCGTGATATTTTGTAGTAAATGCACAACGAAAAAGAATGAGGCTCCCCGCCGAAGGGAGAGCCTCTGGAAAAGTTATTCGTGGTGCAGGATCATGCGGGCACATTTATAAACATCGCCGCAGCCAAGGGTAAGGATCAAATCACCGGACTCGGAATACCGATCGACATAATCCGCCATGGCCTGGAAGGATGGCAGGCAGACACAGCCGGGGATCTTTTCGCCCAGATCCTCCGAGGTGATGTGGTAGGTATTGACCTCCCGGCTGCCCATGATGGGCGAAAGCACCACGCGGTCGGCGATGGACAAGGCGGAGACAAAGTCCTCCAGCAGCATATAGGTGCGGCTAAAGGTGAAGGGCTGGAACACGGCCCATACACGCTTAAAGTCCAGCTCCTTGGCGGCGGTGAGGGTGGCGCGCAGCTCCGCCGGGTGGTGGGCGTAGTCATCGGCAACGGTAGCGCCTTTATGCGTTTTGCCCAGCACCTCAAAGCGGCGGCCCGCCCCGGTAAAGGCCGAAAGCCCGGCGGCGGCCTGCTCCGGGGTGGCGCCCAGCTGCATGGCGCCCGCGGCGGCGGCAATGGCATTGAGGATATTGTGGTCGCCGGGGATCTGCAGGTGGATCTCGGTGAGGGGCTTGCCGCGGAACATGAGGGTAAAGCGGCGGTCCAGACCACCCAGGTGGCGGAGATTGGCGGGGTAATAGTCGTTGGTGTCCTCCCAGCCAAAGGTGAGGAAGGTTCTTCCCTCCCCTGCCGCTTCCTCCATGGCACGGCAGGTTTTTTCATCGCTGCCGTTATACAGGACGGTATGGGCCTTTTGGGCGAACCTGGTATAGCTCTTCATGGCGTTTTCCACGGTGTGGAAGTATTCCATGTGGTCATTATCGATATTGAGGACGAGGGCGATATCCGGGTGGGTGGAAAGGAAGGTATCCTTGAACTCGCAGGCCTCGTACACAAAGCGCTGCGTTGCCCCGCTGCGCCCGTACCCGCCTATGGTCCGCAGCTTGCCGCCGATGACGGCGGAGGGATCCAGTCCCGCCATATAGAGGATCTGCACGATCATGGCGGTGGTGGTGGTTTTGCCGTGGGTGCCGCAAACGCCCAGCGCCTCGCTGTACCAGCTGGAGACGGCCCCCAGCATTTTGGCACGCTCCCACAGGGGCAGGCCGCTTTCCCGCGCGGCAATCAGTTCGGGGTTGATATCCATAATGGCGGCGGAATAGAGAATGAGATCGGCGCCCCTGATATTTTCGGCGCGCTGCCCCATCGTCACCTCGATGCCCATCTGACGCTCCAAATTGACAATGTCGCTTTCGTTATTATCGCTGCCGGTAATGGTGTAGCCCCGGCCGTGCAGGATTTGCACCAGCGGGAACATGCCGCTGCCGCCGATGCCGATGCAATGGATATGTTTGACCCCTTCCGGGATTGTTTCAATCGGTTTTACCATACTGTGACCGCCACCTTTAAGAATTTCATACATGGTATATTATACCCCATTAGTAGGGCTTTTGACAATAGCGACGGGCATTTTAATACAAAAAGCGGCGGGAAGTGCATAATTTGCCAGGCGGCGGACAAGGCTAATGGCAAGCGAAGCCCGCAGGCGCAGGCGGCGGGCGGCAGGATCGGATGAGGGCAAGGAGGGGGCGAAGGCAGGCTGGCGCCCGGTGAAGACGGGCTGGCGCCTGTCGAGGCCCTGACACAGCCCTCGCCGATCATTCCGTTCGCTGCCTGCGCCCAACAACAATAAAAGGCATCTGAAAGGAGAAACAGGCATGAATATCACCGATATTCGGATCCGCAAAATTTACGAGGACGCACGGCTGAAGGCGTTGGTTTCGGTCACCATAGACGGCGACCTGGCTGTACACGATATCAAGGTCATTGAGGGGCCGGAGCGGCTCTTTGTGGCGATGCCCAGCCGCAAGGATGAGAATGGGACATTCCGTGATATTGCCCACCCCATCACGCCGGAGGCGCGGCATACCCTGGAAGAGGCGATCCTGGACCGATACCAGACCCACCTGGCCCAGCTGGAGGCCGAACAAGCCGCGACTCCGCATATTCCGGCATAAGGCTGCATAATATGGGAGGAAAGGACCGGCAGGCTCTTTCCTCTTTTTTCTTTACAAGACACCGGATTTTTGCTATAATATCATATAGTCAAAGCGCCAGTACCGCCCGGTTTGTGTACCGCGGGCGGATGACGAGGTGGAGGGAGTATCGAAAATTCGGCGGATGCCCTCCCGCTGCTGCCACAGCGCAGGCCGGCGCAAAAACACGGGCGACCGTGCAACAAAGAGCCGGCCATGGATAACGAACAGAACAGATATCCCATGCGGGAAATGTTTTTTGGCATTCCTGCGGGACTCCGCGGAGAGAAACAGCCTGTATTCTCCCCTTTGGTTTTCGTTATCCTGCCGGCGCAGCTGCTGTACCGGCCCGCCGTGCCATAGGGTAAAAGCACTTTTAGCGAAGGTTTCTCTCCCGTACCATGGATATCTGCGGGAAAGGAGCCTTATTATTTATGTGTGGAATCATTGGTTATTCGGGGGCGGAATACGCCCGGGAAAAGCTGCTGCATGGGCTGGAAAACCTGGAATACCGCGGCTATGACAGCGCCGGTATTGCCCTGTGGGACGAGGGAAAAATAGAGGTCATCAAGGCGGCAGGGCGGCTGAGCAACCTGCGGGCCGCCTGCGGCGACCAGTGCCTTGCCAGCCACTGCGGCATCGGGCACACCCGCTGGGCCACCCATGGCGTGCCCAATGATGTGAATGCCCACCCCCACCGGCAAGGCCGTGTGACGCTGGTGCATAACGGCATTATAGAAAACTACCGGGCGCTGCGGGAGCGGCTGGAGCGTGAAGGATATCACTTCCTGACCCAAACCGATACCGAAATAGCGGCGGCCCTGCTGGACCACCATATGAAGCTGCACGAGAGCCCTGTGGCAGCCATCCATGCCGCTACGGCGGAGATGGAGGGAGCTTACGGCTTCTGTATGCTGCTGGAAGGGGAACCAGATACCGTTTACGGCATCCGCCGGGGCAGCCCGCTGATTGCGGCCAAGGATGAGACCGGTAGCTATGTGGCCTCCGATGTACCTGCCATTATAGAATACACCCGGCAGTATTACCTGCTGGAGGAGGAAGAAGTGGTGGTGGCCCATTACGGGGAGCTGCGTTTTTACGCCCCGGACGGGACCCCCATCGAAAAAGAAGCCAAGATCGCCAACTGGTCGGTGGAGCAGGCCCAAAAGGGCGGCTATCCCTGCTTTATGCAGAAGGAGATTCACGAGCAGCCCCGTGCCCTGGCCGATACCATTGATGGGCGTACCAAGGATGGGTTTGTGACTTTTGAGGGTGATGGCCTGCCGGATGGCTTCTTTCGGGATGTGACCAAGCTGTATATTTCCGCCTGCGGTACCGCCATGTACAGCGGTATGGTAGGTAAGGCGATCATAGAAAAGCTGGCGCGGCTGCCGGTAGAGGTGGAGGTAGCCAGCGAGCTGCGCTACCGCGATCCCATCTTTACCCCAGGGTGCGCGGCGGTGGTGGTGAGCCAAAGCGGCGAAACCGCAGATACCCTGGCGGCGCTGCGGCTCTTTAAGGAAAACCATATCCCCGTTATAGGTATCGTGAATGTGGTAGGCTCCTCCATTGCGCGGGAGGCCGACTACTGCCTGTACACCTACGCCGGGCCGGAAATTGCGGTGGCCAGCACCAAGGCCTATTCGGTGCAGGTGGCAATGATGTATCTGCTGGGCTTCCGCATTGCGGCGGATAAGGGCGCCCCGATGGACTGGTGCTGCCGCCAGCTGCCGAAGCTGCTGAATGCTGTCAGCTACCTGCCGCATGTATTGGCCATGGAACCGGAATTTTTCCGGTATGCCGAGGGACTGAAAAATGCCGAGCATCTCTTCTACCTCGGGCGGGGGTTGGATTACTCGCTGGCGATGGAGGGCTCCCTGAAGCTCAAGGAGATCAGCTACATTCACTGCGAGGCCTACGCCGCCGGAGAGCTGAAGCACGGGACTATTTCCCTGATTACCGACGGCACCCCGGTGATAGCATTGGCGACCCAGCGCAAGACGCTGGGCAAGATGATAAGCAATGTGAAGGAAGTAAAAGCCCGTGGGGCGCATGTGCTGCTCATTACGCTGGAAGGGCTGGAAGTCGACCCCGAATGCTATGATGAGATTATCCGGCTGCCGGCAGTGGAGGACGAATATGTGCCGCTGCTGTTAGTTGTCACCTTGCAGCTCATCGCGCTGGGAGCGGCCAATGCCCGCGGCTGCGATGTGGATAAACCACGCAACCTGGCCAAGAGTGTAACGGTGGAATAATCAATAAAACGCGAAAAGAGACCCTGCGAAGGGTCTCTTTTTTGCGGCATGCATAAAGGCAGGGCGGCGGGGCGGAGCGAGGGAGGGTTGCCTATCCCAAAGGGATGGCGCCCCGACGGAGAGCGGAGCGCCGCCGCCCGGATGGGGCAAGCTTAGGCTTTGGGGTAGCCCTGCGGGTTTTTGCTTTGCCAGGCCCAGGTATCCCGGCACATATCCTGCAGTGTATACTGTGCCTGCCAGCCGAAAAGCTCCTTTGCTTTGGCGGCATCAGCCCAGTATTCCGGCAGATCGCCCGCCCGGCGGGGACCAATGACATAGGGGACCTCCCGGCCGCTGGCTTTCCGGAACGCTTCGATGACCTCCAGCACACTGTACGGGGTACCGGTGCCCAAGTTGACCGCCGTGACACCAGGGTGTTCCATGGTGTAGCAGGCCGCCCGGTGGTGCCCCGCAGCCAGGTCCATCACATGGAGATAATCCCGGCGGCAGGTGCCATCGGGGGTGGGGTAATCATCGCCGAACACCATAAGGCGTTCCCGCCGGCCCACCGCGACCTGTGCGATGTAAGGCAGCAGGTTATTGGGGATGCCATGAGGGTCCTCCCCGATGAGGCCGGAGGGGTGCGCTCCGATGGGATTGAAATACCGCAGCAGCACCGCCGAAAGGGTGGGATCGGCATGACAGGCATCTTCCAGAATCTTTTCGATCATGGCCTTGGTGGTACCGTAGGGGCTGGAGCACTCCCCACGAGGCATATCCTCCCGGTAAGGGATGGGATTGAGCGAGCCGTAAACGGTAGCGGAGGAAGAGAAGATAAACCGGCTAACACCGGCCTCCTTCATACACTCCAGTACCGTCAGGGCGGCATCGAGATTGGTACGGTAGTAGGAAAGGGGAATTTCGACAGACTCCCCCACCGCCTTTTTCCCGGCAAAGTGAATGACACAGTCGATTTTATTCTCACGGAAGATGCGGTGGACGGCTTCGCGGTCGGTTACATCGACATGGTAGGCAGGAAAATCCCGGCCGGTGATCTGCCGGAGGCGTTCCACTGCCACGGGGCTGCTATTGGAATAATCATCCGCTATGACAATATCACAACCCCGGTTCAGCAGCTCTACTGCGGTGTGGCTACCGATATAGCCGGCCCCGCCGGTCAACAGTACATTCATGGGTTCACTCTCCCCTCTTTTTTTTAGCTTTATTATAATCGACTGCCCAGTAAAATCAATCCCCCTGCCAAAAGTGACAGGGGGATAAAGTTATAAAAGCTCAGGAGCGCTTGTCCCGATCGTGATTGAGCATATCAATGAGGGCACTGATATCCAGGTCATCATTGATGGGCTCCTGCTCGGTCTGCGGCTCCACTTCAGTGATCTTGTCCTCCGGGACCTCGGTATCCACCGGGGGAGTGGGGATGCGGAAGCCGGATTCATGGTCAAAGTTGGTGGCAATGACAACGATCTTGATCTCATCCTCCAGCTTTTCATCAAAGGCGACACCCCAAATGAGGTTGACATCCGGGTGGGCGGCATCGTGGATCATCTGGGAAGCATTGGTGATGTCCTCCAGATCGACATCGGGCGGAACGAGGAAGTTGACGATAACGCCGCGGGCACCGTTGATGGAGGTTTCCAGCAGCGGAGAGGCGATGGCCATGCGGGCGGCTTCCTCTGCCTTATCGGGACCGCTGGCAGCGCCAAGACCCATGTGAGCATAGCCGGCGTCCTTCATGATGGAGGTCACATCGGCAAAGTCCAGATTGATGATGCCGGGAATGTTGATCAGATCGGAGATGCTCTGCACTGCCTGCAGCAGCACCTCATCTGCCTTGGCAAAGGCATTGGCAAGGGTGATCTTTTCCTGCGAAATGCTGCGCAGCCGTTCATTGGGAATGACCAGCAGAGCGTCTACATGCTCCTTCAGCCGCTCGATGCCGGCAGTTGCCTGCTCCATACGCCGCTTACCCTCAAAGGAGAAGGGCTTGGTGACAACGCCGACGGTCAAAATACCCATATCGTGGGCAATACGGGCAATCACGGGAGCCGCACCGGTGCCGGTGCCGCCGCCCATGCCTGCGGTGATATATACCATATCGGCACCGCGCAGCACCGAGGTGATCTCATCTTCGCTTTCCTCCGCTGCCTTTTCGCCCTTCATGGGGTCGCCGCCGGCACCCTGCCCGCGGGTCAGCTTATCGCCGATGTGCAGCTTGTAAGAGGCATTGGAAAAACGCAGGGACTGATTATCGGTATTAACAGAGATAAATTCCACGCTGCTCATGCCGGATTGGATCATGCGGTTGACGGCATTTCCGCCGCCGCCGCCGACGCCCAATACCTTGATCGCAGCCATTTTTTCGTAATCGTTATCCAGCTCTATATTCATCATCAGCACTATTGCCTCCTGTTTAGAGTTTTCTCCTAATTTATCATAACAGAAACATCATGAAAATGCAACCCAAAAGGCGTATATCTGCTACTGTTTTCCACCCAAAATGGCCAGATATTGTGCATCCGCCACCTGGGTAAGAGGCAGCTGCCGGGTGTAGGCCCGACCGCTGACCGAAACATCAAGGTACCCGATAAAATCGGCGGGAAGCTCATCCTGGATGATCTTTTGGGCGGTGAGCAGCTTGGTGGCCAGATCGTATTCGCTGCCCAGGCGCAGCTGGATGCGGTCCTGATAGACAGCCTTGTAGCTCTGCTCCTCCCCGATCTCAATATACCCGATCTCAGGGAGCATCCCGGCGTCCTCCAGGGCCGCGCGCACCTTATCCACACCGGCCAGGGTCTTTTGCCATTCCTCCGGCAGCTTTTCCCCGGCGGTATAGCCGAAAAAATCGGCGCCGAGCAGCAGGCAGGTGTACTCCGGCAGGGATGCGCATTGCTCCAGCACCTTGCCATCGGCGGAAAGGGTGGTGACCCGCCCCATACTGCCAATACAGGCGTAAATGGTATTGAACTCGTGCAGCTCCAGTTCCAGGGTATCGGGCAGGCGGCGGTGTAGCGTTACACACTCGATATAAGGACACAGGGCGGTAATTCGCTCGTTCAGGGCCTTTTGGGAAATGGTGAAGATATTCTGCTCCTCCCCTATGTCGGCGGCTTCTATGATATCCTCGGCGGCGTAGCGGGTACTGCCGGTCACTTCTATATGGGTGGCCCTGCAAAATACACTGACACAGTAAAAGCCCACGCCGCACAGCACCGCCGCGAGCAGCAGGATAAACACCGCACGGCGGCGGCGACGGGTCTGCTGTTTACGGGTGGGCTTGGCAGTCATGGGCTTTGGTTCTCCTTCCTTTGGTTTAGACTTCCGTCAGGCAAATATCCGCGCCCAGATGGCGCAGGGTTGGAACAAAATCGGCATAGCCGCGTTCGATGTGGGAGATAGCTGTAACGCTGCTTTCTCCCTTTGCCGCTAATGCTGCTAGTACCACAGCGGCTCCGGCGCGCAGATCGGTGCAGGTGAGGGCTGACCCGATAAGGGGCGCCCCCCGGATGACTGCATGACTGCCGACCACCGTGATATCCGCACCCAAGCGGCGCAGTTCCTCCACATGGGCCCAGCGCCGGGGAAAGACCGTTTCGGTAAAGGCGGTGTAGCCCTCTGCCGCGGCGGCCAGCGCCATAAAGATGGCTTGCAGATCGGTGGGAAAGCCGGGATACGGCAGCGTAACGATGCTGCCGGCACCCTGTAAATGTTCTGGAGCGGTAAGGGTGATGCTCTGCTCCCCGGTGGTGATACGGCACCCCATACGCCGCAGCGCCGCCAGGGGCGCCGCCAAGTGTTCCGGGCTGGCGTACACTGTGATCTCTCCGCCGGTAATGGCCGCGGCAGCAAGGTAGGTCGCCGCCTCGATACGGTCCGGGAGGATGGCATGGCAGCAGCCGGTTAGCGCTTCCCTGCCCTGCACCAGGATGGCGCCATCGGGCTGGGATTCTATTAGGGCGCCGCAGCCCCGCAGATAGGCCAGCAGATCGGAGATCTCCGGTTCGGCGGCGGCACCGGTGATTTTGGTTTCGGCAGGCGTTCCCGCCGCCGCGATGAGCAGATTTTCGGTAGCGCCCACGCTGGGGTAGGGCAGCTGCACCGCGGCACCATGCAGACCGCCGGGAGCGGCACAGCGCAGGGTATCACCCTCCTCGCTGATGACCGCGCCCATTTGGCGCAGGGCGGAAAGATGCAAATCAATAGGACGGCCGCCCAGGGCACACCCGCCGGGCGGGCACAGGGTCACGCTCCCACAGCGGGCCAGCATCCCGCCTAGGAACAGAATAGAGGACCTCATGGCCCGCATCCATTCCGACGGAACATCCCGGCAGCCGGTATCCTCCCGGGTAATGATCAGGGTATCCCTCGCCCGTTCTACCGCAAAGCCCAGGTGCCGCAGGATGTGACAGCTCACCGCCACATCGCTGAGGTTAGGGCAGTTTTTAATCTCTGAACGACTGCACAGCACGGTAGCCGCCAGAATGGGCAGCACTGCGTTTTTGGCGCCGTGCGCCGCTATGGTCCCGCTTAGTCTGTTTCCTCCCGTGATCCGCAATCCGCGCATAAACGGCATCGCTCCCCCCTGTATTTGCCCTTGGGCTTTCGGGGGTATTCTATGCCTATACGGAATATTGGGTGAAAAAACAGGCCTTACAGCTTATTTTCTGTGAGTTTTATAAAGATCCAACAGTTCATCGGTGATATGGCTGCATGCATTGGGGACACCCAGTGCCTTGGCCGCCAGACCGATCTCCCACAGCTTTTCGGGGTCGGCGGTCATTTCCTTTACAGCCGCCACCAGCTTTTCGCCGGTCAGATCTTTTTCCTCAATGACCACGGCAGCCTTATGATTGGCCAACACCATGGCATTGTGGTACTGGTGGTTTTCCGCCACATTGGGGGAAGGGATGAGCACTGAGGCCCGCCCCACTGCGGTCAGCTCCGCCAGCGTTATGGCACCGGCCCTGGCTATGACCAAATCGGCAGCCGCCAGACAATCGGGCATATCATGTATGTATTCCCGGATATCCAGGTTGGGGTTATTCTCATAGGCGACACCCTTTTCCCGCAGCAGCCGTGGCAGCAGCTCCACCCCATACCGGCCGGTGGCGTGGATGTGGTGCAGCTTTCCCTCCGGCACATGCCAGGCCATCAGCGCCGCTACGGCTTCATTGATGGTCTGCGCCCCCAGGCTGCCCCCGAAGGACAAAAGGCACAGCTGTCCCGGCCGGACCCCCAAACGGGCGCGGGCGGCGGCCCGGTCGGCCGCAAGGATCTCCGGACGGACGGGGTTGCCGGTGACGATGTAATCTTGGCGCTGTGGCAGGTGCTTTTCCGCTTCCGGCACCGCCAGCAGGAACTTATCCACCTTCTGCGCCACCATGCGGTTGGAAACACCGGGCAGGGCATTGGCCTCGTGGGTCATGCAGGGGATGCGCAGTGCCGCCGCGGCCAGCAGAATGGGGGCCGAAATATAGCTGCCGGTACCCATCACCACATCAGGCGCAAAATCCCGCAGAATTCTCTTGGCGCGGCTGCGGGCCGTTACCAGCAGACATACGCTTTTGGCGTTATATTTGATGTTATTCCAGCTAAAACGGCGCTGGATGCCCATGGAGCGATAGGGGGCAAAGCGAAAGCCCGCCCGCGGCACCAGGGTCGCCTCCATGCCACCGGGGTTGCCTACAAAAAGGATCTCGCAATCCGGCACCCGGCGGCGCAGCTCGGTGGCCACCGCCAGCGCGGGATTGATATGACCGGCGGTACCGCCGCAGGCAAACAGAACTTTCATACGGATGTTACTCCTTTTCTACTGTCGTTTGGCGGGAGACTGAAAGCACGATGCCCATTTCTCCCAGCAGAATGGCCAGCGCCGTGCCGCCGTAGGAAAAGAACGGCAGGCTGATGCCGGTGGAGGGGATGGTATTGGTGACGACCGCCATATTAAGGATGGCCTGCACCCCCACCTGGGCAATGAAGCCGGTGACCAGCATGGCGCCGAAGCGATCGCGGGCCTTAATAACAATGGTAAAGCCCCGCCAGATGAGAAGGGCGAACAGCACAATGACCACCAGTGCCCCCATGAAGCCCAGCTCCTCACAGACGACCGAGAACACATAGTCATTCTGCGGTTCCGGCAGGAAGAGGTACTTCTGCCGGGAGTTGCCGATACCGGAGCCCATCAGGCCGCCGGAGCCGATGGCATACAGCGACTGCAGGATCTGATAGCCGGTGCCCAAGGGATCAGAGGCCGGATTCTTCCAGATGGTGATACGCTCCATGGCGCGCTCGTGCAGCGAGGGCACCAGCATAATGGCGGCGACACCCGCGGCGGCAATGCCTCCCGCGGCGGCGATCCACTTCATGGGCAGGCCGCCCACCACCAGCATGATACCGCCCATCACCACCAACAGAATGGTGGCGGAAAGGTGGGGTTCCTTTACGATGAGGCCGGCATAAACGCCCAGCACCACCGCAAAGGGGAAAATACCGTAGCGGAACCGCCCCAGCTTTTTTTCATTGGAAACAAGCAGGTGCGAAAACAGCAGCACCAGTGAGAATTTAGCCAGCTCCGAGGGCTGAAACTGGAAACTGCCGATGAAAATCCAGCGATGGGCGTCATTGACCGGCGGCATGAAGTAGCACAGGATAAGCATGGCGGTGACCACCGGGAACAGCGGCCAGGCCAGCTTGCGCCACACATGGTAATCCAGGCGGGAAAAAACAAACATGGCCCCAAGGCCCACGACCGCCCACAGCAGCTGCCGCACAATGTAGTGGTAGCTGTTGCCTTCGCGGTAATAGCCCTGCGCATAGCTGGCGCTAAACATCATCACAAGCCCAAATACCAGCAGCAGAATGACCATTACCAAGAAGGTGAGGTCCACACTGGTATTCTCATATCGGGGGAACAGGCGGCGGAAGAATCCCTCCTGTAATTTGGGACGCGCTCTGCGCCTACTTTCTGCCATGGCTTTCCGCCCCCTTTCCGTTGCTTTCTAAATTAAATCATCAGATAAACCGGAGCGCTAGAATGCCCAGCGCACTCCCGATGGCGGTGATAACGGCAAACATCACCACAATCTGTTTTTCGGTGTAGCCGCTCATCTCAAAGTGATGGTGAATGGGGCTCATCTTAAAGATGCGCTTGCCATGGGTCAGCTTAAAGTAGCAGCGCTGCAGCACCACCGAGCCGATCTCGATAACATAAATAATGCCGAACAGCACCACAAAGAAGGGCAGCCCGGTGCCAAAGGCCAGCGCGATGACCATGCCGCTCATAAAAAGGGAGCCGGTATCGCCCATGAATACCTTGGCGGGGTAATGGTTCCAGAACAGGAAGCCGATGCAGCCGCCGCCCAATGCCCCCGCCATGATGCCCATTTCTCCCATGCCCAGCAGGTAGCAGAAGATGAGATAGCCGATGGACAATACCAGCGTCACGGAGGAAAGCAGGCCATCCAGGCCATCGGTGAAATTGACAGCATTGGAAAGAGCAATGATGGCAAACATGGCAAACACATAATAGAATACCCCAAAATCGTAGGTGCCGATATAGGGAATGGTTACCATGGTGGACTGCGTGCCGCTGATGTGCAGAAGCAGCAGGTACACCGCGCCAAACAGAATCTGCAGCGCCATCTTCTGCTTTTCGGTCAGGCCCTCATTCTGCTTTTTTACGACCTTCAGGTAGTCATCGAGGAAGCCGATGGCCCCGAATAGCAGCGCCAGCACCAGGCCATAGAACATACGGGCCCGCATAATTGCCGACATTGGATCGCCCACGGTAGAGGCATGCATGAACAGATAGGCTACCACCACCGCAATGGGAATGCCTATGATAAACATAAGGCCGCCCATGGTGGGGGTACCCTGCTTGCCCTGGTGCCACTTGGGGCCGATCTCTAAGATAGTCTGCCCAAAATGCAGACGGCGCAGCATGGGCAACAGCCAAAAGCCCCCCACAGCGGTAATAACACTGGCCAGCAGTACGGCCACGATGACAGCGGTAATATTCATGATGCACTTCCCTTTTCTGTTCTGTTATATTATGCGTGGTAATCCCGGTAAAATGCGGCAATAACCTCTTCCAGCGCCATGCCGTGGCTGGCCTTGCACCATATCACATCGCCCCGGTGCGCCGTGGCGGTCAGATATTTTGTCAGCGCTTCCTTTTCCTCAAAGTGATGGGCTTCCATCCCGGCGGCTTTGGCGGCCCGGGTGGCATACTGTGCCAGGGGGCCCCAGGTCAGCAGCAGGTCTATCCCCTCTTGGGCACACAGGGCACCGATCTCCCGGTGGCTTTCTTCGGCGATATCGCCCAGTTCCAGCATATCTGCCGCTACAAAGATGCGACGGCCGTCACAGGGGAAACGCCCCAGTGTCTTGATGGCCGCTCGCATGGAATCGGGACTGGCATTGTAGCAGTCCTCCACCATGGTAATGCCCTCATGCTCCACCACCTTTTGGCGCTGGCCGCTGGGGGTGTAGTTTTTTAGGGCCTCTATGGCGGTTTCCGCCGGAATACCCATCGCCCGCCCCGCGCCAAATGCCGCCAGGGCGTTCAGCACCAGGTGCTCCCCAGTGCCGGGGATAGTGGCGCGCCAGCTTTGGCCCTCGGCATGCAGCATAAAATTGGTGGAAAGCGGTGTGGCACTGACGATGGTCGCCTTGATCTCCGCCCGCGGGCTGTTCAGGCCATAGCGTACTATGTGAAGGCGAGGAATGTCGACGGTATGCAGCAGGTCGTTATCATCACACAGCAGCAGTGTGGCGCCATCCGGTAAAGCGTCGGCCAGCTCCAGCTTAGCCTTCAGGATATTTTCCCGGCTGCCCAGATGCTCGATGTGGGAAACGCCGATATTGGTGATGATACCCATCATCGGCTTTGCCGCGTAGCACAGGTCCTTGATCTCATTCGGGGCGCTCATGCCCATTTCCACCACCGCTACCTCAGTTTCGGGGGTAATGCTCATCAGTGTTTTGGGCGCGCCGATCTCGTTATTTTGGTTGCCCTCGGTTTTGATGATGCGGAAGGAGGAGGCCATCACTGCCGCTACCATTTCCTTGGTGGTGGTTTTGCCCACGCTGCCGGTGATGCCTATCACCTTGGCAGGCATTTTGGCCCGGTACAGCGCGGAAATTTCCAGGAGCGCCCGCAAACTGCTCTTTACCCGCAGTACCTTCTCTGCTGGGGTGTAGTCGCCGTCATGCTCGGCCACCGCCGCTTCGGCCCCTGCCGCCAGCGCCCGGTTGATGTAGTCGTGGCCATCCACCCGTTCCCCGGGCAGCGCAACAAAAAGCGTCCCGGGGCCGGCTTCCCGACTATCGGTGATCACACGGGTGATCTTTCCCTCCGGAGGCCGGGGGCAGCCCAGTACGGCGGCTATTTCTCGCAATGACAGTTTTTCCATGGAATCCTCCCGCTTTTTAGTATCTCAGTCACAATCTCCCTTTCATCAAAGGGGATCGTTTTATTCTGTATGATCTGGTAATCTTCGTGGCCCTTCCCCGCCAAAAGCAGCAGATCGCCCTGCCGCATCATGGCAATGGTCTGCTCTATGGCCTGCCGCCGGGCACCTCCCGCCAGCGGGTGTTTTTCGGCAGCCCCACTACGATCTCCCGTCGGATTGCCTCCGGCGCTTCATTCCGGGGGTTGTCATCGGTAATGATGATGCCATCTGCCCAGCGGGCCGCGGCTTTTGCCATCAGCGGGCGTTTTTGGCGGTCACGGTCGCCACCGCAACCAAAGAGCACCAGCAGCCGGCCCTTATGCACACGCCGCAGGCTGCGCAGGATGCGTTCCAGCGCATCGGGGGTGTGGGCGTAGTCCCGCAGGATGGTCCTCCCCATGCCTTGCCACAGCAGTTCGGCCCTGCCTGGTACGGGTGGACACTGCGGCATCGCCGCCATCACCTGACGGGAAGTAAGCCCCAGCACCAACGCCGTTTCCGCCGCAGCCAGCGCATCGGGGAGAAAGACTTCTCCCGTCAAAGGAACGATAAGCTGCCCGCCCCGCCACGGAAGAATGCTCCTGCCCGGTTCGCAGCGGTATTGCCACGGCAGGTGGTAACCGGAGATCGGCACATTGGCCCTGTCCAGCAGGCGACGCCCATAGGGGTCGGCGGTATTGATGACCGCGCAGCGGCATTGGCTAAAGATCTTTGCCTTGGAGGCAAAGTATCGCTCCATATCCCCATGATAATCCAAATGCTCGGGCGAAAGATTGGTAAACACGGCAGCCGCGAAGGTGATCCCTTCCACTCGCTGCTGTTCCAGCGCCTGGCTGCTTACCTCCATCACCACTGTGGTGATGCCGTCCTCCACCATCTGGTGCAGGATGCGATGCAGTTCGGTAGGAGGTGGGGTGGTATAGGGGTTTGGTTGGGTTTTCTCTCCCCACACTATGCCGTCCGTTCCAATGCGCCCGGTCTTGATCCCGGCGCTTTGCAGCAAGTGGCACAGCAGGTGGGCGGTAATGGTCTTGCCGTTGGTGCCGGTAATGCCGATGATTCGCAGTTCTTTGGCCGGCTCACCCCAATAACGGGCACACAGACGGGCCAGCGCCGCGCGGGTATCCGGGACGGTATATTCCCGGGGCAGGCCCAGCTTCTTTTGGGTCACTATGGCGGCAGCCCCGCCGCAGCACTCCCGCGGCATCGGTGTGGCCATCGTGGCGGCCACCCTTGATGCAAACAAAGATCTTATCTTTTACTTCCCCGCGGCTATCGCAGATGGGTTCCATCTCCGGCGGCAGCGCTTGCAGCAGTCCTTCGCATTGAACCTCCCAATCGGGTCGGTTCTGCATGGCAGCCTCCTGTGGGTCAGTTTATGGTGAGTTTTCCGCCTTGGCGGTATTGCTGAAGGTCACGGTGATCAGTGTTCCTCTCGGCACCTCGGTACCGGGCTCTATGCTTTGCTCTATGGCTACCGCGGTATCGCTTATCCTGCCGATGCCATCGGCATCCAGGTTCAGCCCGGCGTTGGTCAGGATGGTATTGACCACCTGGCCAGTCTTACCGCGCACATCGGGCACGATCACCTTTTCTTCCTGCGATTCCTGATCGGTATACAGGATGACGGTGCTGCCCTTTTGAATGACGGAACCGGAAGCCGGCACCTGGGCGATAACGGTATCGCCGCCGCCTACGATAACAGCGGAAAGCTGCTTTTGGGTCATGGCCGCCATGCCCATATGGGCACTCTGGCCTACGGCATTGGGCACCGTCACATTGATAATCGCCAGTTCCGCGGCGGTATAGTTAGTTTCTACCCCCATATAGGGCAGGATCTCGGAAAGGATAGCGCCCACCACGGGAGCCGCCACGGTAGAGCCGTACAGGTCGGTCTCATAGGGTTCATCCAGGATGAGCAATACCGCTACCTTGGGGTCATCCATCGGGGCCACACCTACAAAGGAGTAGGTGTAGTAGCCGCGATCGGAATCCAGCTTTTCGCTGGTGCCGGTCTTACCGCCGATGCTGTATCCCGGTACGGCCGCGTTTTTACCGGAGCCGTAGGTCACAACACCTTCCATCAGTTTGCACACCTGGCGGCTGGTTTCCTCGCTGATGACCTGGCGGCGGATTGTCGGTTCGGTGACCGAAACCACATTGCCTTCGCTATCCAATACCTTATCCACCACATAGGGCTCATACAGGCAGCCGCCGTTTACCGAAGCGGAGATGGCGGTGATGAGCTGAATGGGCGTCACCTTAAAGCTCTGGCCAAAGGAGGCCGTTTCCAGGTTGCCCTGGGTGGAATTGAGCTGTGCTTCGCTGTAAAAATAACCGCTCTCCTCCCCCGGCAGGTCAATACCGGTGGTCTCGGTGAGCCCGAAGGAGGTAAAGAAATTATAGAAATTGGTTCCGCCTATCCGCTCACCAATCTGCATATAGGCGGGGTTACAGCTGTTCTGCATAGCCTGCGCCAGTGTTTGCAGGCCATGGCCGGCATGCTTCCAGCAGTGTTTTACTATACCGCCCGCCACATAGCTGCCGGTACAGTTAAAGCTGGATTGCATCGTCACCGCACCGGTTTCCAGCGCCGTGGCCGTGGTGATGACCTTAAATACCGAGCCCGGCTCGTAGGCCTCATTCACTGCCTTATTGCTCCACTGGATTTGCTGCTCGTAGGCAAAGGCCTCCTTATACTCATCGCTGCCCTCCTCGTATTGGGCCAGCTTTTGCAGGGAGATCTCCGAAACGATGGCCTGCGGATTATTGGGATCATAGTCCGGCATGGTGGTCATGCCCAGGATCGCCCCAGTATTCACATCCTGCACAATGACTGTCGCGCGGTTCTGTACCGCGTGCTCGGTCAGAGCGGTGGCCAGGTGCTTTTCTATCACCGATTGAATATTGCTGTCCAGCGTCAGCATCAGGCTATTGCCGTCCTCCGCCTTGGTGATATCCTGGTAGGTATATGGCATATCGGTGCCCCAGGCGTTCTTGGCAGTCACTACCTTTCCGGGAGTGCCGCTTAGGGTGCTGTTGTAGTAGGCCTCCAGCCCGTAGGCGCCCTCGTTATCGGCATTTACAAAGCCCAGCACGGTGGAGGCCATGGTGCCGTAAGGGTAGTAGCGGGTGGTATCCGGCAGCAGCGTCACACCGTTTATTTTATTATCCAGGGCGAACTGGTACGCCGCGTCGGCGGTTTCCTTATCCACCCGGCTTTTGATGACCTGATAAAAGCTCTTTTTGTTGCCGGCGCGCTCCAGGATAAACTCCCGATCCACACCCAAGATCTCGCTCATGCCATCGGCCAGCAGTGTTGCCTGCTCATCGGTGATATCCGCCGGGGAAAAGATGACTCGCCAGGAGGTGGCGGAAGCGGCTAATATCTGTCCATCGGCGGAGTAAATGGTCCCCCGGTTGGCATTGATGGTGGTGGCCCGCAGCTGGCGGCTCATGGCCTCCTGCTTATAGGATTCTCCCTCCACCAGCTGCACCCGGTACAGCTGGTGAATGACCAGCCCAAAGCCGACGATGATAAGCAATGCCGCCACCAGTATGGCGCGTCCGCGCATTTTTTTATTGGGGATCGAGGCCATTCGGAGTCTCCTTTCCGCTAAAATGAGGAAAATAGGAGAATTTGTCGTTCTCCCGTAAAATGTGGCGAAAGAGGTAAGACAGGATCTTACCTCTTGGAATCTGCACCACCGTTACAGTCTATTTTATTTGATCCGCAGGTATTCCAGCGCGGTATCCATGCTGTCCATCAGGCTCTCCAGCACCGAACCGGAAGGCGCCGCCTCGGTGCGCACCGCTACATCGGTGTCATTCAGCCGGATGTAGCTCACCTGGTAATCCTGCACCTTGCACAGGCCCTGGGCAGCAGCGTAGCTGTCCACCTCCTGCGCGGTCTTGGCAGTCAGTTTGCCGCTCAGATAGCTGTATTCATCCTGCAGGGCGGCATACAGGTCGTTCTGGGTCTGTATCTCATTCCCCAGCTCAATGGTAGAAACATTCTGATACAGCACCAGCGCCAGGAAAACCACCACCAGCACGGCGCAGGCGGTCAAGCGCCGCATCGCGCCTCTCTGGGCTGCTTTCTTGCTCTGGGCTTTATTCTTGGCCACCGGGACGGGCTGCGGACGCTTGGCCGGCTCGGCCGGGACTTCATATAGTGAAAGGTCGTATGCTTCGGTGCTGTTCCAACGGGAATTCATCTGCCGCCCCTCCTTTCCGTTTCACACCGGTGTGGGTGGCAGCGCCGGTGTTACAGTTTTTCCAGTATTCTCAGCTTGGCGGATTTACTGCGGCTGTTCTGTGCCAGCTCCTCGGCATCCGCTTCGATGGGTTTTCGGTTGATGAGTTTTGCTCTCGGCTTTTTGCCGCATACACACACCGGGAATTCCGGCGGGCAGGTACAGCCCTGGCAATATCCCGCAAATTTCTGCTTCACCATCCGGTCCTCCAGCGAGTGAAAGGTCAGAATCACAAAGCGTCCGCCGGGGTTTAGGCAGTCAAAGGCGGTATCCAAGCATTGGGAAAGCTGGTCCAATTCGCTGTTCACCGCAATGCGCAGCGCCTGGAAGACCCGTTTGGCGGGGTGTCCGCCTTCGCGGCGGGCGGCGGCCGGTATCGTCGCGTAGATGAGCTCGACGAGCTGGCCGGTATGGGTAAAGGGCTCTTTTTCCCTCTGTGCGGCAATTCGTTTGGCAATGGGATAGGCGAACCGTTCTTCGCCAAATTCCCGAAAGATGCGGGCCATAGCGTCCACATCATAGGTGTTTAAGATATCGGCGGCTGTCATGCCTTCCCGGCTCATCCGCATATCCAGCGGGGCATCCACACTGTACGCAAAGCCCCGTTCCGGGTTATCCAGCTGGTAGGAGGACACGCCCAGATCCAGCAGGATGCCGTCTACGCCCTCGATGCCCTTTTCGGCCAGCACCTCGGGGATGCGGGCGAACTCGCTGTGGATGACCTCTGCGGCCGGGTAGGGCGCCAATCGTTTTGTTGCTTCCGCTACGGCATCGGGGTCACGGTCAAAGCTTAGCAGTTGTCCGGTGGTCAGCCGCTCGGCAATGGCCCGGGAATGTCCCGCGCCGCCTGCGGTACCATCAATATAAATGCCATCCGGTTTGATATTCAGCCCCTCCATGCACTGGGGCAGCATCACCGAATAATGCGAAAATTCCATAGGCCCCTCCTTAGAATTCCAAGGAGTCCAGCTCCTCGGCCACGCTTTCGCTGGTCAGGTGGCCAATGTAGCTCTGCCAGCGTTCCACATCCCAAATTTCCGCGTGGTCGGAAGCGCCGGTTACGATAACATCCTTCTCCAGGTGGGCGTATTCCCGCAGGTGGGGCGGCAGCAGGATGCGTCCCTGCTTGTCCGGTTCTACTGTCACCGCGTTGCTGAAGAAGTACCGCTTCACGCTGCGTCCGCGGCTCATGGGCAGCTGGTTGATCTTCTGCTCCAGCTTGTCCCATTCCTCAGCGGAATACACCGCAATACATTCATCCAGCCCTACGGTCAGAATAAAATTTTCGCCCAGCTGTTCCCGGAACTTGGCGGGGAAATTGATCCGGTTTTTCGGGTCAATGCTGTGCTCGTACTGTCCCATCAACATCTCGGATCGTTTCCCCCTTTCCGGTTTGATATGATGGCGAAACAGGGTAGACGCTCCACTCCTACCCACTTTTCACCACTTACAAGCTGATTATAAAGCGAAAATGCCTACATTGCAACATAAAACTGTTGTTCGCGCAGGGCGTACACGCGCGGTTTTTGTCCATTCTGGCCCCCAATGGCCGCATTTCCCTAATAATGCCCAGTTTCTTGGTGATTCTGCCCATAAACAGCACCAAAATTTGATTAAAAATGTCGAACGCTTTTCCCTACTCCAAAGTACCGTTTTTCCGCTTCTTTGCAGCAAAAAAACACCGCCCAGATCTCCTCCGGGCGGTGCTGTATATTCTGTTTTCTTCGGGTTTACTTTTCCAGCGGTTCCTCCCGCAGGCCCGCCTGGCTGGCGGCCTGGGCCAGCGCCTGCCGGGTGGTGGTGATGTTCCCCAGGCTCTTGGCCACTACCTCCTGGCTGGTGCGCAGGATATTCTCGGCAAATTCATAGCTGGCCTGCTTCATTTCCCGGCTGCGGGTGCTGGCCTCGGTCCGAATCGCCGTTGCCTTAGCTTCAGCGTCATTCACCGTCTGCTCGGCCTGCTTTTGGGCATCCTCCACCAGCTGTTGGGCACGGGTGCTGGCGTCGTTCAGCAGGGCCATGGCCTTGGCATTGGCCTGCCGCACGATGCTCTCCTGCTCCAGCAGCTGCTTGGCCCGTTCCTCCGCCTTGCGGATCAATGCTTCCGCCTCTCCCTTGGCCAGAGAAAGGATCTGGTTGCGGTCGGCCACCACGGCGCGTGCCTGCTTTATTTCGGCCGGCATATTCATACGGATGGAATCAATGAGGTCACGCACCTTTTCGGCGTCCACCACGCAGCGCCCGCCGGAAAGCGGCAGGCTCCAGGAATCCTCTAGCAACTCATCAATATCATTCAGGATACTTTCAATGGTATTCATCTATTCCCCTCCCGTTCATTCTTCAGTAGCATTCTGTACCGGGATGCGATAAGCTGTCAGCTTGATCTTCCCGTAACGGTATTCCTTTTTAATCTGGAACGCCCCTACCTTTGGCGGCAGTGCTTCATCCAGCGCCGATTCACACAGGATCACCCCGCCGGGGGACATCTTCGGCTCCAGCAGCGGCAGTGCCTTTTCCAGCAGGCCGCTGTGGTAGGGCGGGTCCAACAGTGCGATATCAAAGGTATCGCGGCAGCCCTGCAGGTAGGCAATCGCATCCATGGCCGTTACCCGGCTGTGCTCCGCCAGCTTGGTGGTCAGCAGGTTCTGGCGCACCATCTCCTGTGCCTTGCGGCTCTGTTCCACAAAGACCGCCAGCCGGGCGCCCCGGCTCAGCGCTTCAATGCCCAGCTGTCCGCTGCCGGCAAATAGATCCAACACCGCGGCGCCTTCCACCTCAAACTGGATGATGCTGAACATGGCTTCCTTCACCTGGTCGGTGGTGGGACGCACATCGCGGCCCTCCAGGGTATTCAGTTTACGCCCGCGGGCGGTACCGGTTATTACTCGCACAGTTTTTCTCCTTGGGGCAGTTGCCCTTTTACTAATGGTATATTTTTTCCCGTCCGCTGTCAATCCCATCGGTCGAAAAAGTCAGTTTTCTGCCGTTTCTTCCCCATGTAAATGCTGATACAGCGCCTCGGCAGCAGGCCGACTCATACCCGGGGCCTTTGCCAGGGTCTCCACATCGGCTGTTCTTATCGCCGCCATGCTCTTAAAATGCTTTAGGAGCTTCGCCGCGCGCTGCTCCCCAATGCCCGGCACCGCTGTCAGTGTGGAGGCAAAGCCGGCTTTTTGGTGCTTTTTGCGCGAAAAGCTGATGGCATACCGGTGGGTCTCATCCTGGATATTGGTGACCAGCCGGAACACCGACTGGCTGGCACGGATGGCGATCTCCTCGTTTTCCGCCCGGATAGCCCGGGTGCGGTGCCGGTCGTCTTTCACCATGCCGAAAACGGGGATCTCCAGTCCGAACTGCTCCGCCACTCGTTTGGCCACCGCTACCTGCCCCGCGCCGCCGTCGATCAGCCACAGGTCGGGCAGGATCTCAAAGCCGTCCTTTTTGCCGGTCTCGGCCGCTTCGCGGTAGTGGGTCAGCCGGCGGGTAAGCATCTGCTCCATCGCGGCGTAATCATCGGGCGCTGCCTGGTCCTTTATCGTGAATTTCTTATACAGCCTTTTTTCGGGTCTTCCCCGGCGGAATACCGTCATCCCGCCCACAATGGTCTGCCCGCCAATATTGGAAATATCGAACGCCTCGATATGATCCGGCGGGTTTTGCAGTCCCAGCAGCCGCCCCAGCTCGGTCAGCGCCGCTATCTCCTTGCCGGTGCGGTTGGTATCCCGGGCCAGCTCCTGCGCGGCATTATTCTGCGCCATCTGGCACAGCTTGCGGCTTTCGCCCCGCTGCGGCACCGTAAATTGAATCTTCTTCCCCCGGTGCTCCCGCAGCAGCTGCTCCAGCAGCGGCCGGTCGGGCAGCTCCCGCTCCAGGAAGACCTCGGCCGGGGCGGTTTCCGCCTGCATGTAGTAGCTCAGCAGGAATTCGGTCACCACTTCCTCCGGTTCGCCCATGCAGTCAAAGGAAAAGTCCTTCTTATCCCGCAGGCGGCCCTCCCGCAGCACCAGCAGCGAGCAATAGATCTTATCCTCCCCCTGCACCCAGCCCAGCACATCCAGGCTCTCGTGCGGGAATTCAATGACCTTCTGCTGCTCGGTGATGCGCCGAATGGCGGAAATGCGGTCGCGGTAGCGTGCCGCCCGCTCAAAGTCCAGTGTCTCCGCCGCCTCCTGCATCCGCTCGGTCAGCTTCTCCACCGATTGCATCCCGCCGGTGCGGATAAATTGTAACGCTTCGTCCAGCGCCTCATGGTACGCCTCCCGGCTGATCTTGCCGCTGCATACCCCCATGCACTGATGAATGTGATAATTCAGGCAGGGGCGCTCCTTGCCAAAGTCCTCCGGGAATTTACGACGGCAGGTAGGCAGCAAAAAGGCCCGGTTGGCTTCCTCCACCGTCTGCTTTACCACCATGGAGGAGATAAACGGCCCGATGTATTCATTGTCGTCGTTCCCCTTCTGCAGCGCCAGCCGGATGCGGGGATACTTCTCCCTGGTCACGCACACATAGTGGTAGCCCTTATCATCCTTCAGCAAAATGTTGTACTTGGGGCTGTGCAGCTTGATCAGGCTGCATTCCAGCACCAGCGCCTCAAACTCGCTGTCGGTCACAATATAATCAAAATCCTGTACCATTTCCACCATACGGTAGACCTTCGGCAGGTGCCGCTCCACCCCGCGGAAGTAGGAGGTCACCCTGTTTTTCAGCTTTTTGGCCTTGCCCACATAGATGATCTCGCCCCGCCGGTCCCGCATCAGGTAGACCCCCGGCTCCATGGGCAGGGTATTGGCTTTTTTTCGCAGCTCGGCTACCTTTTGCATATCCATCCGGCGGCACCTCCTCTCTGTTTTTATTATACCATAAATGTGCCCCAGGTAAAAGTTTTCGCTCCAGCCTTTTTAGATTATCAGTATGCCTATCCGGCAGGGACTTCCTTTTGCTCCTGCAAAAGGAAGCAAAACAGGGCAAAGGGGAACCAGGCTTTCCCCTTTGCAATCCCCTTTGGCGCTTGGCTGTGCTGGATACGAACGATGTAAACATCGTCCGTACTGCGCACAGATGCGCTCCAAAGGTAGCCACAGGCATATCTGCCCCTTCTCCCCTGCCCCCTCCCCCGCTATCGGGGGAGGGGATGTCTATCCCAGTCCCTGCTTACCCTCTCTTTCAGCTCGGCAATTGCTTTCTGCTCTTTCCTCGGCAAATCTTCCCTCTGTGGCCTCACCGCAGGTGATCTTTCCACGCCGGAACGCAATATCCTTTTCCGTCTAAAAATAAAAGGGTGCGGCAGCCCATGGCTTTCCGCACCTTTTCTTCTCTGTCTCTCCCGGCAGATATCACTCCGCGAAACCAGTCTCCACCAGCTTCACCAGGGCATCTACCGCTTCCTGCTCATCAGCGCCATCGGCGATGATCTTAATGGTCGTGCCGCCCACGATGCCCAGGGAAAGAACACCCAGCAGGCTCTTGGCGTTTACCCGGCGCTCTTCCTTCTCCACCCAAACGGAAGCCTTGTACTCATTGGCCTTCTGGATAAAAAAAGTCGCGGGCCGCGCGTGCAGACCAACATGATTCTGAACGGATACTTCTTTTGCGTACATATCGACATCTCCTCTTCGCCTAAAGAAATGGGGGTCCCTTATTTCTCCATTAAGCATTATAGCAAAATCCGCCGGCTCTTTCAATTACAAACCGCCCTCAACTTTTCAATTTGCCATTTTTCTGACGAACCGCTAATATCCGTCGGTTTTCGAGGGGCGCATTTGTGCACAATTCCTATAATTTTTTGTCACTTTCTATCCGTTTCGCCATCCGTTTGGGCCGCATTGGAATCGTTTCCGTCTTTTGCCGCCTGTTCAGCTTTCATCTGCGCCACCAGCCAGCGGTCCTTTTGGCTCAGCTCGGCCTTTTCCAGCAGATCAGGGCGCTTGATCAGCGTGTTCCGCAGCGACATCTCATGCCGCCATTTGGCAATTTTGCCATGGTCGCCGCTCAGTAGGATATCCGGGATCCTTCTCCCGTTCCATTCCACCGGGTGGGTATACTGCGGATATTCCAGCAGTCCGTTCCAGTGGCTCTCCTCGGTAAAGCACTCCTCGCTGGGCAGTACACCCTCCACCATCCGGCCGATGCAATCCACCAGTACCAGCGCCCCCAGCTCGCCGCCGGTCAGCACATAGTCCCCTATGGAAAGCTCCTCATCCACGATCTCATCCAGCACCCGCTGGTCCACACCCTCATAGTGGCCGCACAGCAGGAAAAGGTTTTCCTTCTCCTTCAGCTCCCTGGCATGGGCCTGGGTCAGCACCTTGCCCTGCGGTGAAAGATAGATGACATACGGCTTCTGCCCGATCTGCTCGCTCACGGCCTTCCAGCAGTCATGGATCGGCTGGCAGGTCATCAGCATACCCATCCCGCCGCCATGCAGCCGCAGGTCGGTGCGGCGGTGCTTATCGGTGGTGTAGTCCCGTATCTGGTGGCAGTGCACCTCCAGCTTGCCGGCCTTTATGCCCCGCCCTATGATGCTGCTGTTCACCACCGTTTCGCACATTTCCGGGAACAGCGTCGCGATGTCAAACCTCATAGTCGTCCTCCGTCACATCGTCAAAAAGCCCTGCCAGCGGCCGAATCTCGATCACGCCCTCCTCCGGGGCCAGCCGCAGCACCACCTGCGGAATATCCGGGGCCAGCCGCACCTTGCCATCAGCAAAGCGGATATGGTACACCCGGTTCGCACCCGTTTCGGTGATATCGCACAGCTTGCCGTATTCCTTCCCGGTATCGGCGTCCTTCACCTCGCAGCCCAGCAGGTCCTGCAGGAAGTATTGCCCCTTTTCCAGGGGAATATCCTCCCGCCGGGCAAAGAGCACCTTCTGCCGCAGCGCGCTGCCCGCCTCCGGGGTTTCCACGCCGGCCAGCGTCAGCAGCACCATGTTCTTGTGCACCCGCGCGCCCTTTACCGTCAGCGGGGTCTTGCCGCCATCCAGGTACAGCGTTTTCAGGGCGGTCATCTCCTCGGGGCTGTCCATCCACACCTCGGCCTTCACCTCGCCGCGTACCCCGTGGGTGGAAACGATCTTTCCACATTCCAAAAATTCCTTCATCGGGCTCTCCTTTTCCGTGTAAAAAACAGTAGGGGAGGCACATCTTGTCCTCCCCCGCAGTTTTGTTCAGTCAATCTCGACCGTCGCGCGGCCGCCGGACTTATTGGTACCGGCACGCACTATGGTACGGATCGCCTTAGCGATACGCCCCTGCTTGCCGATGACACGCCCCATATCCTCCGCACCTACATGCAGGTGATAAACGACATTGCCCTCTTCGTCCGCCGGGTCAGCGGTAACACTGACTGCTTCTTTGTCATCCACCAGGCCTCTGGCGATGGTTGCAATCAATTCTTCCATTTGTTGGTCTCCTTATCGCTTCAAAAAACAGGGGACTGCTTATTTCACGATCCCCTGGATCTTCAGCAGAGCCTTCACGGTATCGGTGGGCTGAGCGCCGTTAGCCAGCCAGGTCTTGGCCTTCTCCTCATCAATCTTGATAACAGAGGGCTCCTTGGTGGGATCGTAGTAGCCTACCTCCTCGATGAAGCGGCCATCGCGGGGATAACGGGAATCCGCTACCACGATACGATAAAAGGGAGCCTTCTTAGCGCCCATTCTGCGAAGTCTGATCTTTACTGCCATGTTAGTTTACCTCCAAAAATGTTTGAATGAACCGGCATTACACCGACTGTTTCCTATATTTTTTCCGGCCCTGCCGGGAAAAACCTGTGTTACATCATACCGGGCATCCCGCCGGGGAACCCACCGGGGAAGCCCATGCGTTTGGCTTTTTTGCCGCCCTTGCCGCTCATCATCTTCATCAGCTTGCGGCTCTGCTCCAGCTGGCGCAGCAGGCGGTTCACATCCTCCACCTTGGTGCCGCTGCCGGCCGCGATGCGCCGCTTGCGCTTCGGGTCGATGAGGGAAGGCTTGGCACGCTCCGCCGGCGTCATGGAATAGATAATGGCGCGGGAGCGGGCCATCTCCTTTTCGCTGCGCTCGGCGTCCTCATCGCTCATCTTGCCGGCCGCCCCGGGGATCATATTCATCACCGAGGAAAGCGGGCCCATCTTTTTCAACTCATCCATCTGGTCCAGCAGGTCGTTAAAGTCCATTTCATTGCGGCGCAGCTTATCCACCATCTTCATGGCCTTCTGCTCGTCAATGCCGCTGGACGCCTTCTCAATGAGAGAAAGGATATCGCCCATGCCCAAAATACGGGAAGCCATCCGGTCGGGATAGAAGGGCTCCAGATCCTCGATCTTTTCGCCCACACCCGCAAACTTGATGGGCTTGCCGGTCACCGCCTTTACCGAAAGCGCGGCGCCGCCGCGGCTGTCGCCGTCCAGCTTGGTCAGGATGATGCCATCCACGCCCAGCTGGCTGTCAAAGGCAGTCGCCACATTCACCGCGTCCTGGCCGGTCATTGAGTCGATGACTAAGAGCGTCTCATCGGGGTTGGCGGCCTCCTTCACGGCCTTCAGCTCGTCCATCAGCGCTTCATCTATATGCAGCCGGCCGGCGGTATCGATGATGACGATATCATTGCCGTAATCATGCGCATGGCTCAGCGCCTTCTTCACGATCTTCACCGGGTCGGTCTGGCCCATCTCAAAGACCGGCACCCCGGCCTTTTCCCCTACCACCTTCAGCTGCTCTATGGCCGCCGGACGGTAAATATCGCAGGCCACCAGCAGGGGGCGTTTTCCCTGCTGACGGAACATATACGCCAGTTTGGCACTGTGGGTGGTCTTACCACTGCCCTGCAAACCGCACATCAGCAGCACGGTGGGGATACGGGAAGAAAGATTGATGCGCTGGTGGGTGCTGCCCATCAGCTCGGTCAACTCGTCGTTTACTATCTTGATGACCTGCTGGGCGGGGGTCAGGCTTTCCAGCACCCCGGCGCCAATGCACTTCTGGGTCACATCCGCCACAAACTTCTTGGCCACGCCGTAGTTGACATCCGCCTCCAGCAGTGCCAGGCGCACCTCCCGCATGGCCTCTTTTACATCGGCCTCGCTCAGCTTGCCGCGGTTCTTCAGTTTTTTGAATGTCCCGGCCAGTCTTTGGGTCAGTCCTTCAAATGCCATAGGGTCTCCTTTTTATCGGTTCAGTCCTCGTCCAGCTGCTTGGCCAGCCGGATGATGCTCTGTGCGCTCCGGTCTATCTCCGGCGCTCCGCCAAATCGGTCATTGAGCTTTTCTATCAGTTCGGCCTCCTCCACGATGGAAGAAAGCACATTCTCTATCCTGCGGAAGCGTGCCGCCAGGTGCAGCCGTTCCTCGTATTCCAGCAGCTGGCCCTCCGCCCGCTTGATGGAATCCCGCACGCCCTGCCGGGTAATGCCGCTGTGCGCCGCTATCTCCGCCAGGGAAAGATCCTCATTGTAGTACAGCTCCACCACATCCCGCTGCTTATCGGTCAGCATATCGCCGTAAAAATCCAGCAAAAAGGATATCTCCAGGTTTTTTGCCACGCCGCGGTCACTCCCGTCCTTCCGCCTTGTAAAGCGGATTTCTTTACAGTTCACATTATACCCTATTCCCGCTCCTCTGTCAAGCGTTTTTCTTTACACTGCCAAAAAAAGACCGTATTTTTATGGCTTTTTGCCCACTCAACCGCCGGTTGCGCCGTTTTCCAACCGCCGGTTGTGAATTTTGCCCCCACTTCAACCAACGCGTTCTTTTCTTTGGGCCGCATATCCGTTATACTTTAGTCATGGAACGGAGCTCCCACCCCAAACATTACACAACATTTGGAGGTAACATTATTATGATGAATCAGACTCTCGGCAGCCGCATCGCGGAGCTGCGCCGCAAAAAGAATATGACCCAGGAAGAACTCGCCGCCGAACTCGGCGTCACCCCGCAGGCCGTCAGCAAATGGGAAAACGATCTCTCCTGCCCCGATATCACCCTGCTGCCGCAGCTGGCCCGGCTCTTCGGCGTCACCACCGATGAACTGCTGGGCAATACCGGCCATCCGGAGACCACCCTGCTGCCCAAGGAGGAGCGCAAGCCCATCAAAGATATGATCCTGCGGGTCATCGTCAATTCCAAGGCCGGCGATAAGGTACGGGTCAATCTGCCCATGACGCTGGTGCAGGTGGGGCTGCAAATGGGAATGCAGATGCCGCAGGTGACCGGAGGCAGCGCTGCGGAGGCCATGAAAAGCATCGATATCGAGCAGATTTTCAAGCTGGTGGAGCAGGGTGTGATCGGCAAGCTGGTAGAGGTGGAAAGCGCCGACGGCGATACCGTTGAAGTATTTGTGGAGTAACCCATGAAGATCATCGTTCGCACCAAGGGAAAAAAGCTCCGGCTGTGGCTGCCCGGCAGCCTACTTTACGGCAGGATTTCCGCCCGCATCGCCATCGCCGCCATCACCAAATATGCCCCGGACTGCGGCATCCCGCCGGAGATGCTGGGTCAGCTTCTCGCCTCCCTGCGTGACTTCGCCCGCACCCACCCCGGCTGGCTGCTGGTGGATATCACCACCCACAAGGGCGATATCGTCAAAATCACTCTCTGATCCCTCGCGCAAAAAGCATTCCGGAACCACTGTCCCATAAAACCCAAGGAGCCGCCCCCACGCCATGTGGGGACAGCTCCTTTTTTTGAGGCAAATTCAGTTATTCGCTTGGCATCAATACATGCCGCCCATGCCGCCGGTGGGATCACCCATGGGGGGCGCGGGAGGGGTCGGCTCCTTCTTATCAGCCACCAGGCTCTCGGTGGTCAGCACCATCCCGGCGATGGAAGCTGCATTCTGCAGGGCGCTGCGGGTCACCTTGGTCGGGTCAACAATACCGGCCGGGATCATATCGCAGTATTCCTCCTTGTAGGCATCAAAGCCGTAACCGGCCTTTCCGCTGCGGCGGATGGTATCGATGATGACCGAGCCCTCCAGCCCGCCGTTGGCAGCGATCTGGCGCACCGGCTCCTCCAGGGCCTTCAGCACAATGCGAACGCCGGTCTTTTCATCGCCCTCTACGCTGTCGATCAGCTTGGCGACGGCATCGGTAGCGTTCAGCAGCGCTACGCCGCCGCCCGCTACAATGCCTTCCTCTACGGCAGCCTTGGTGGCAGCCAGGGCGTCCTCGATGCGCAGCTTCTTCTCCTTCATCTCCACCTCGGTGGCAGCGCCCACCTTGATGACGGCTACGCCGCCCGCCAGCTTCGCCAGACGCTCCTGCAGCTTCTCACGGTCGTAGTCGCTGGTGGTGGTCTCTATCTGGCTGCGGATCTGGGCGATGCGTTCCTTGATGTCGTCGGAGTTGCCGGCGCCGTCCACGATGATGGTGTTCTCCTTGGTGACCTTCACCTGCTTGGCATGGCCCAGCTGTGCCATGGTGGCTTCCTTCAGCTCCAGCCCCAGCTCCTCGCTGATGACCTCACCACCGGTCAGGATGGCGATATCCCGCAGCATTTCCTTGCGGCGGTCGCCGAAGCCGGGAGCCTTGACACCGACACAGGTAAAGGTGCCGCGCAGCTTATTGACGATGATGGTGGAGAGGGCTTCACCCTCGATGTCCTCGGCGATGATGACCAGCTTCTTGCCGGCCTTCACAATCTCCTCCAGCAGCGGCAGGATCTCCTGGATGGAGGCAATCTTCTTATCGGTGATGAGGATGTAGGCGTCATCAATGACGGCCTCCATCTTCTCAGTATCGGTCACCATGTAGGGGGTGATGTAGCCGCGGTCAAATTGCATCCCCTCCACGACCTCGCTGTAAGTCTCCGCGGTCTTGCTCTCCTCCAAGGTGATAACACCGTCGGCGGAAACCTTCTCCATCGCATCCGCAATCAGCTTACCAATGGCCTCATCCCCGGAGGAAATGGTAGCAACACGGGCAATATCATCGCTGCCGCTCACCTTCTGGCTGTGCTCCACTATGGAAGCCACGGCGGCATCCACGGCCTTCTGCATGCCCTTCTTCACGATCATGGGATTGGCGCCGGCGGTCACATTCTTCATGCCCTCCCGTACCAGCGCCTGCGCCAGCAGGGTGGCGGTGGTGGTGCCGTCGCCGGCGGCATCGTTGGTCTTGGTGGCAACTTCCTTTACCAGCTGGGCGCCCATGTTCTGGAAAGCGTCCTCCAGCTCAATGTCCTTGGCAATGGTCACGCCGTCATTGGTGATGAGGGGCGCGCCATATTTTTTATCCAGTACTACATTGCGGCCCTTGGGCCCCAGGGTGATCTTGACGGTATCCGCCAGCTGATCTATACCCGCCTGCAGTGCCTTGCGGGCTTCTTCACCATATGCTATCTGCTTTGCCATAAATAAAAGCCTCCTATTCGCTTATCACGCGTTATTATTTAGTCCACAATGGCCAGTACATCGCCCTGGCGCAGGATGGTGTAGGTCTCGCCATCCACCTTCACCTCGGTACCGGCGTATTTCGCCAGCAGCACATGGTCACCGGGCTTCAGGTACATCTCTACCTTTTCGCCATCCACCAGGCCGCCGGGGCCTACTGCTACCACCTCAGCAATGCTGGGCTTTTCCTTGGCGCTGGGTGCCAGGATAATGCCGCCCTTGGTGGTCTCCTCCGCTTCCAGCATCTTAATCACGACTCTGTCTGCCAAAGGTTTGATTGTCATAACTGTATCCCTCCGTAAATTGATATGATTTCCTTCATTATTTTAGCACTCATTGCTCTTGAGTGCTAACTATATACTATTGTAATCATTTTCACGAAAAAATCAAGGGGTTTTTCGCACTTTTTTGCCCTCTTTGCAAATTTAACATTCCGTTCAAATATCGCCGCCCGCGGGGGCAAGTTTTCTCCCCTTCGGCCATAGATATATACAGAACACCGGCTTTCCGGCAGCGCCCTTTCCCGGGTTCTGCGGTCTCTCAGGCTTTCCGGGCCCGCAGGGCAAATCGTCCAAAGGACGATTTCGGCGGCCTTCGGCCGCCGGGTCCGGCTGCGCCGGACCGCCCTGCGGGCCCCATCTCCGCCTACTCTACCTCTATTCCACAGGAGGCCACACCATGCTCCGTTTTTTCAAAATGCAGGGCTGCGGCAACGATTACATCTTCATCGATTGCCGCGGCCAATCCGTCCCCCACCCCCACCTGCTCGCCCGCCGTGTCAGCGACCGGCACTTCGGCGTCGGCAGCGATGGCCTGGTCCTGCTCCTTCCCGCCGAGGGCGCCGATCTCGCCATGCGCATTTTTAATGCCGATGGCAGCGAGGCCGAAATGTGCGGCAATGCCATCCGCTGCGCCGCCCGCTACGCCTGGGACTGCGGCTGGGTCTGCCACGAGCCCCTCCGCATCCAAACCGCAGCCGGGCTGCGCATTTTGTGGAACGGCCCCCAAAAGGCCGTCACCGTGGTGATGGGGCGGCCCTCTCCCCTTTCCGGGGCCGGGGTGCGGTGGCAGGGGGAAACCCTGACCCGGCTTTCGGTCGGCAATCCCCATGGGGTGCTGTTCTGCCCGGACATAGAGCATTTTCCGCTGGCCCAGGCCGCCGCCGAAATTGCCAGGATCGCCCGGCTCAATCTGGAGGCCGTGCAGATTCTGGAGAAAAACCACCTGAAAATGCGGGTGTGGGAGCGCGGCAGCGGAGAAACTCTCGCCTGCGGCACCGGGGCCTGCGCCGCCGCCACCGCCGCCGTCCTGAAAAAGCACTGCGAACGGGGCCAGCCCATTACGGTGGAAATGCCGGGCGGCACCGTTACCGTCCGCTGGCTGACCGACGGTCGACTGCTGCTGACCGGTGCGGCCGAGTTTGTGTTCCGCGGAGAGTGGCCGGAGGGCCCTGAACCCTGCTGATGCTGCCTCTACTTCCAGTCCATGCAGGGCGCCGGTCCGGCCCGAAGGGCAAACCGCCCCCAAAGGGGCGGTTTCAGGGGCCGCAGGCCCCTGGGTTCGGCTGCGCCGAACCGCCCTTCGGGCCGGGCCTTCGCCCTGCACCCACCATCCCAGAACCACAGGAGGAACAAGCCCCATGTTACCGCTGCACCCCGCCCTGCTTTCCCAGCCCGATTACCTTTTCTCCCAAATCGCCGCCGCGGCCGAGGAGGAGCGAAAGCGCCATCCTCACCGCCGTGTCATTTCCCTCGGCATCGGGGATGTGACCCAGCCCATTGCCCCGGTGGCTGCCGCCGCCCTGCGCACCGCCGCCGCCGAACTGGCCACCCCAAAAGGCCAAAAGGGCTACGGCCCGGCCGCCGGTTATCCCTTCCTGCGGGAGGCCATTGCCGCCCAGTACGCGGACCTGCCCTGCCCCATCCCGCCGGAGGAAGTTACCGTTACCGCGGGCAGCAAGGAAGCCCTGGGGGCGCTCTTTTCCCTGTGGGAGCCCGGCGTGCCGGTCTGGGTCTGCGATCCGGTCTACCCCGCCTACCGGGCCCAGGCCGAAGCCGCAGGGCACCCGGTTTTCCCGCTGCCCTGCCGGGCGGAAAATGACTTTCTCCCCCAGCCGGAGGAGGTCGCAAAGCCCGGCTTAATCGTCCTCTGCACCCCCAATAATCCCACCGGCGCCGCCCTTTCCCTGGTGGAAATGACGGAATGGGTGAACTGGGCCAACCGCACCGGCAGCCTGCTGCTGGTGGATACCGCCTACGCCGCCTTCCTTTCCGGGGAGGAGCTGCCCCGCAGCATTTATGCCGTCCCCGGCGCCAAACGCTGCGCCATCGAGGTCGGCTCCTTCTCCAAATCCGATGGCTTTACCGGGGTTCGGTGCGGCTGGGTCATCCTGCCGCGGGAAACCGGCTGCGCCGCAGCCTGGCAGCGCTGGCTGGGCAGCCACAGCAATGGCACCAGCTATCCCATCCAGCGGGCCGCGGAGGCCGCCCTTTCCCCCACCGGACTGCGGCAGCGGCAAAGGGCCCTTGCCCTCTACCGGCAGAATGCCGCCACCATGCTGCAAATGTTTCACAAGCTGGGGCTCACCTGTGCCGCCCGCCGTCCCGGCTGCCTGGCCCCCTACCTCTGGGTCCGCTGTCCGGATGGCCCGGATGCCCAAAACAGCTGGGCCTGGTTCCACCGCCTGCTGGAGGGCTGCGGTGTTCTCTGCGCCCCGGGGGCCGGCTTTGGGCAGATGGGCGAGGGCTGGCTGCGGTTTACCGCCTTCTCCCGACCGGAGGACACCGCCGAGGCTCTGCGGAGGATGGAACACTTTCTGCGGTAGGCCGGCCCTGTATTACGCGCGCTGAACGGGCCGCCGCAGGTCGCGGGTTCCGGGGGCGCACCGGGCGGGCTTCGCCCGCCCTGAGGGGGGCGGCTGCGCCGCCCCCCTACCGTGCCAAGGGCACGGGGTGCGCCCCCGGCCAGGTCCCTGCAGCCACCAGCAAATAAAATGCAAACCGCCGGGCAGCTTCCCCTGCTCCCCCGGCGGCTTTTGGTTTTTGCAATATATTGAGGAAACAATGCCGTCCCAAGCCGGGAAATACGCCGTTCCATGCCGAAAAATGACACCCGGAAGCAAGCCTATCCCGCTGGCCCTTCCATCCCTTTGGCAAAAACACAGCCGGGGTGCTTTTCGGCTCCCCGGCGGATTATTTTTACGGCTTTTAGGGGGGCAGCATTATCTGCCTGACAAACCACGGATTATTTCTTGATCTCTTGGAAGGAGCCCATGCGGCACCGGTAACTGCGCAGCCCGGTGTGGCGAAGCCCCAGCAGCGCATCCATCTCTTCGGCGGTATTTTGGTACCGTCCGCCGGTGATGTAATCCACCTCCCGGATCTTCCCGGCGGCTGCCTGGCAGAAACTGCGCATGGGGGCCGCCAGGGCAAAGACCCAAATGGGCGAAACGATGGTGACATGACGGCAGGCCGAAAGGTCACTTTCCACGGGCCGGATGGGCATGGCCCAGCGGTGCATACCGTAGCGGCCGCACCACCAGAAACCCAGCGTGCCCTCGGTCCGTTCGGAGGAGCGGACCTCATAGAGGGCGGCGCCGGTGCGCTCCGCCTCCTCACAGGCCAGCTTTTTGCCGTAGCCCATGCGGGAAAAATAGACCACCAGCCGGGTGGGATCACTGCCGATGTGGGGGTAATCGGCCATGTTCACCGTAAAGCTTTCCTGCCGGCGGAACACCCAGGCGGCATAGCCGGCGGCCGCCTGGCAAAAGCCGAAAATGAAGTAGATGGTGGACATGAAATTAGGCGGGAATATGTAGAACTGAATGCAGATCCACAGCATGAGGGTGACGCCGAAAATCCCGCCCAGTGTCACCCCCGCCTTTTTCCGGGCCAGCAGCAGGCCGGCGGCGGCCAGGTTGGTGAGACCATTGACGATGAACAGGGCGATGCCGGAAAAGGCCAGATCCTGGAATACTACCTCCGCAAAGGGCAGTACCTGGAAGTAGGGCAGCATGCCATCCATCCCCATGGTTTTTCCGGAGGGGTCCAAGAGTATCATGGCAGCGCCGCCCACGGCGCCGATGCCGATAAAAAGCGTCCAAAAGACAAGGATGCGCCGGGCTGTTTCGTATCGTGATCTCATGGGACAATGTTCCTCTTTTCCCTCGTTTTTCCTCGCAATACTCACCGATACTACACCCATCGAGGGAGATTGTCAAGTATTTGACGAAGGCATCCTCACTTTGCGGCATCCAAAAGCTCAACGCGCCATTCCGCCGCGCAAATTATCGGCCGCCGTGAACCCCTCATCCCGTTCTTTCCTACGCCGGCAACGCCTATATCCCTGCCCCCGCAGCGGTCTCTTTCCCATCGTTCAGCGGGGCCCGCCGTAAAGCCCGGCGGCGCTTTGGACGGCAGAAATGCCCGCTAAATCTGCGCGGGCTCCCATCCGGCGAAAGCGGGACTTGCGGGGAAAACGCTTTTGTGCTACACTGTGGCAAAGCGGCCGGAAGGCTGCCGTGATCCCCTACCGAAAGGACGATGAAAAATGGAGAAAATGATCTCCCGCGAAGCGGCCCTGGCCCTGCTGCGGCAGTACAATCAGGAGCCCTTTCACATCCAGCACGCACTGACTGTGGAGGCGGTAATGCGCTGGTTTGCCAACGACCTGGGCTACGGCGAGGAAGCCGATTTTTGGGCCATGTGCGGCCTGCTGCACGATATCGACTTTGAGAAATGGCCCGAACAGCACTGTGTAAAAGCCCCGGAGCTGCTGCGTCCGGCCGGGGTGGGTGAGGAGATGATCCATGCCATATGCAGCCACGGCCACAAAATATGCACCGATGTGGCCCCCGAAAAGGAGATGGAAAAGGTGCTTTTCGCCTGTGATGAGCTGACGGGTCTTATTGGCGCGGCCGCGCTGATGCGCCCGAGTAAAAGCACCACGGACATGGAGCTTTCCAGCGTCAAGAAGAAATTCAAGGACAAGAAGTTCGCGGCGGGGTGCAGCCGGGAGGTCATCAAGGACGGGGCTGAGCTGCTGGGCTGGGAGCTGGATACCCTGATCCAAAAGACGCTGACGGCGATGCAGCAGAGTGAAGCCGGCATCCGGGAGGAGCTGGCGGCGCTGCTGGGCTAAGGGAGCGAATATTCAATTTTCAAGGTGCGTACCGGGTCCGCATTTTCTGACGGATCCGGCTGCGGCTGGTTCCCCGCGTTTCACCGGGGGCCGGCCGTATTTTATTGGGTGCGTAAAAGGCCTTTCACTAATACGGCAAAATCGACTCTTTTTTGCATATGGGAGGTTAATATTTCACTTTTTTTAATGGAAAGTTTACATTATGGGGAAATATTGGGTTTGATTCGCGTAAAATATGGATTTATTAGGGCGATAATTACTGGGAATATAAGTTTATTTTGGGGGTAGTTTGTGAGCGCCTTCGGCGTCGCGGAGTCACCGGAAGGCGACAGCCTGTACGGCTCGCCGCCGGGGCGTTCCTTTTACTCGTGTGCGTCGTCGCGGGCTTTGCTCCATGTCGGGTCGCTATCC
>OBAE01000356.1_pt1 | contig 38329 bp, 30 predicted proteins | sample 1517641 | NCBI WGS metagenome assembly OBAE01 (sample SAMN04571701, study PRJEB22368) | human gut metagenome | biome: human gut; material: stool | host: Homo sapiens | place: Luxembourg | collected 2012-08-30 | reverse complement strand
CGCCGAGAACTCCGTCGTGAGCATCTGGATGTAGGCGCGGCCCAATACCCCTTTGGTGGTGTTCACCGTATTGATGGAGACGAGCAGGTCGGCCGAACCGTCCCGGATGTAGTCTTCCTCGAATCCCGACGGAATCTCCACGATGAGGTCGGCATCGCCGAACTCCATGGCATCCACCGCCTGTTCGTAGCTCTCCGTGACATCCCGCAGCCGGAAGTACGACGAGGCATTGACCGCCTTGACCAGGTCGCTCGACATCGTGCTGGCGTCGTGGTCCACCACGATGGTGTTGATGTCCTTGATATCGAGGGTCGTGGCCCACGGCATGAGCACCATTATCATCAGGGGGAATAACACGACGAGTTTCGGCATGAACTTATGCCGGAAAAACTGTTTGAACTCTTTTTCGAGCAGATACTTGAGTGTCATTATTCGAGTCGGTTATTCAGTTTCTTGAGGCTTGCGCCTATCAGTACGACGGCCATGGATGCGAGGATGACAATCTCTTTCCATGCGTAAATCATGGGGAGGCCCTGTATCATCAGTTTGCGGACGGCCGTGATGTACCACCGGGCCGGCAGGATGCATGAGATACCGCGAAGCGGCCAGGGCATACTCTCTATCGGAAAGACCATTCCCGACAACAGCATGGTCGGCATCATAAGCAACAATCCGGAGAACATCAGCGCGATGACCTGCTGCTGGGCCATGGTCGAAATGAGCAGACCGAGCGAGAGGTTGGCGATGATGTAGATGAGAGACACGAGCCACAGCGCCGCAAGGCTGCCCGCCACAGGTACCCCCAGCACGAAGACCGAGAGCAGCAGGATGGTCGCCAGGTTGATGCACGAGAGCACGAAGTAGGGTACCATCTTCGAAACCACGATGTAGATGGGCCGCACGGGGGATACGAGCAGCACCTCCATGGTTCCCGTTTCCTTTTCGCGGACGATGGAGATGGAGGTCATCATGGCGCAAATCAGCATCATGATGAGCCCCATGATGCCGGGCACGAAGTTGTAGGCCGATTTCATCTGCGGGTTGTAGAGGAACTGCACCTGCGTGAGGATGCCGCTCTCCGTTCCGCCGGAGGCCATTTCGTTTCCGAAGGCCGCTATGATGCCGCTCGCATAGGATGTGTAGCTTTGGGCCATGTTGGCGTCGCTGGCATCCACTATCAGTTGCATCTGGGAACCGTCCGGCGAGAGCATCCCGCCCGAAAAGTTCTGCCCGAAGGCCACCACGAGCTGCACCTCTCCCGATTTCATCACCTCGTCTATCTCTTCCGGCCTGTCGAGCCACTGCGTTACGGTGAAATACTCGCTGGCGTCGAGTCGTTCGGCTATCTGCCGCACCGTCGGGTCGGACGACGGCGAGAGGATGGCGATATTGACGTTGCGCACCTCGGTCGAGAGCGCGAAGCCGAACAGGATGATGAGTACGACAGGCATGACGAGCACGATGAGCATCGTCCGCTTGTCGCGCAGGATGTGGTAGAACTCTTTCTTGACGAATGCCCCGAACTCTCTCATATCGCTCTCCTATTCCGTCCTTTCGGCTTTTCGTGCGAGGGCCTGAAATACCTCCTCCATGGAGCGTGCCCCGAAACGCTCCTTGAGATTGTGCGGCGTATCGAGCGCGTCGATGCGTCCGTCCACCATGATGGATACGCGGTCGCAGTACTCTGCCTCGTCCATGTAGTGGGTGGTGACGAAGACCGTGATACCCCGGTCGGCCGCTTCGTATATCATCTCCCAGAACTGCCGCCGGGTGTAGGGGTCCACGCCGCCCGTGGGCTCGTCGAGGAAGACGATGGCCGGGTCGTGGAAGATGGAGACCGAGAAGGCGAGCTTCTGTTTCCAGCCCAGCGGAAGGGCCTTCACCATCGTGTTGCGTTCGCGCGTGAAGTCGAGCCGTTCGAGCAGCTCGTCGGTCTTGCGGGCTATTTCGGCATCCTTCATGCCGTAAATGCCGGCGTAGAGCCGGATGTTCTCCCACACCTTTAGGTCTTCGTACAGGGAGAATTTCTGGCTCATGTAGCCGATGTTCCGTTTTATCTTTTCGTGCTGCCGCGTGATGTCGAATCCCGCCACCGTGCCCGTTCCCGAAGTGGGACGGCTCAGGCCGCAGAGCATGCGCATTGCGGTGGTCTTGCCCGCGCCGTTGGCACCGAGGAATCCGAAGACTTCCCCGCGGGCCACATCAAATGATATGTGGTCCACTGCTGTGAAGTTGCCGAACTGTTTGGTCAGACCGTCGGCATGTATGACCGTCTCCTTTTCCATCCCTCTTATTGTTTTGCGAGCAGCATGTAGCAGTCTTCGATGGTAGCTTTGGCCGGCTGCAGGCAGACGGCGGTGTGTCCCAATCCCTCCAGGTAGCTGCGCAGCCCGTCCGCGTCGAACCCCTCGCATGCGGTGAAGTGGTGCGTCTCTCCGAAGGCATAGCAGTTGTCCACTCCGGGGAAAGCCCGTACATCGTCGAGCAGCCGGTGCATCTTCTCCGAGCGTACCGCCCAAAGGGGAGCGGAGAAACCCTGCCGGATGTTCTGCGGCGTATCTATCTGGAGGAAACGTCCCCCTTTGATGAGGGCGATGCGGTCGCACAGGTTGGCCTCGTCCATGTAGGGGGTGGAGACCACGATGGTGATACCCTCCTGCTGGAGTTTCCCCAGCATCTCCCAGAACTCCTTGCGCGATACGGGGTCCACGCCCGTGGTCGGTTCGTCGAGGTAGAGGATGTCGGGCTTGTGGATGAGGGCGCAGCAGAGCGCGAGTTTCTGTTTCATGCCTCCGGAGAGTTTTCCCGCCCGTCGCTTGCGGAACGGTTCGAGAAGTTTGTAGATGCCCTCCACGAGGTGGTAATTCTCCCGGATGGTCGTCCCGAATACCGCGGCGAAGAACGAGAGATTCTCCTCGACGGTGAGGTCCTGATAGAGCGAGAAGCGTCCGGGCATATAGCCGATGCGTTTGCGAAGCTCCTTGTAGTCCCGCACCACGTCGAACCCGTCTACCGATGCGGTGCCGCTGTCGGCCAGTATCAGGGTGGCGATGATGCGGAAGAGGGTGGTTTTCCCGGCGCCGTCGGGTCCGATGATACCGAACAGCTCTCCCTTCTCCACCTCGAAGCTCACCCCGTCCAGGGCGACGGTCTTCCCGTACCGCTTGGTGATATTTTCGACGCTTACCGCAGTCATGGTCTTACAGTTTGATTCCTCCGTACATTCCGATTTTCAGGTAACCGTCGTTCGGAACGGCTATCTTTATCGCATACACCATGTTGGCGCGGTCGTCCGAGGTGACGATGTTCTTTGGCGTGAATTCGCTCCGGTCGGATATCCACGTCACCGTTCCTTCGTATTCGCGCTTTTCGTCTCCTCCGAAGTCGGCATAAACCTTCACTTTCTGTCCGAGTTTCACCTGCGGAAGCTGCGAGGAGACGAGATAGGCTTTCAGGTGGATGTTGTTCACGTCGGCTACTTTCATCAGCGGTTTCCCGGCGACGGCAAGTTCGCCCGCCTGTGCGTATTTGGCCAGTACGGTCCCCTCTATCGGCGAGCAGATACGGCATTTGGCGAGCTGTTCTTCGAGTTGTCCTGCCTGCGCGCGTGCGGCCGCTATCTGTGCGTCGATACTTTTGAGCGAGTTGCCGAGCGCGCTGCGCTGTGCGTCGAGCTGCTTCTCGAGCACCGTTATCGCCGAAGTGATGTCGTCAAGCTGCTTCTCGGTCGTCACGTCGGCTTTCATCAGGTTCTCCACGCGCTGCCTTTCGCGTTGTTGCTTGGCGAGCTGTTCCTCCAGAGGGGCGAGCTGCTCCCCGATATCGGGTCGGCTGCTCTCCAACGCCAGGATGTTGCTCTCGACCTGCAGCCGTTGCAGATGCAGTTGGGTGGAATCGATGAGTCCCACCTGTTCCCCGCTGTGCACGGGGCTCCCCTCGCTGATGGGAAATTCCAGGATGCGGCCGTTCACTTCGCTCGATACGACGACTTCCGTCGCTTCGAAATTGCCCGTGGCGTCGTATTGGTTACGGTCGCCCGCACAGCCGCCTGCCGCAAGGAGCGTCACGGCTGCCAAGAGGGCCGCGCTTGTCGTTTTTATGCTCATGGTTTATTGATTTATCGTGTATTTAAGGTCGTATATGTTCTTGAGCCACTCCACCTCGTGGGCCGTTCTGTTCCGGCGTGCCCGGTCTTCGGCGTTGATGTCGCGCAGCAGGTCGTTCACACTCCCCTCGCCGTTGGTTACCTGTGCTTCGGTACGCTTGCGTATCGTACTGCGCAGCCGGATGATTTCGTCGTCGTAACGCATTACCTCCTCCATCTGTTCGATTGCGGCCCGTTCCTGGGTACTTTGCAGCCTGATGTTGTAGAGCAGGGTTTCGCGCTGCGTCTCCAGTCGTTTCCGGTTGAGTTCAATTTGGGACATCCGGTTCTTCTTGGTGTAGAAGCCGTCGATGTTCCATTTGAGGCTGATGCCGGCGAAGAGGTAAGGCGACCATTTGCCGTCGCCCATCATGCTGTTGAAGATGTTGGGACTGGGGTTGGAGTAGGCGCCGAGGACGAAGGCGCCTATCTGCGGCATGACGCTCGCCCGTACCGCCCTGCGCTGCGCATCGAGCAGGCCGGCCTGTGCGTCGAGCAGCGCGAATTCGGGCCTTCGGCTCCCGTCGCCTGCCGGTATGCCGTCGGGCGCAGGTTTTTCGAGTTCTGTGGCGGCAGTCAGTTCGAGTCCCGTCATGATGCTCAGCATGGCGATGTAGGCCGTGCGCGTGGAGGCGAGCTGTGCACGCTGCTGCTGGGCGCCGAGTATCTCCACCTTCAGCATGTCGAGGTCGTTCTTTTCGGCCGTGCCGAATGCCGCCATGGATTCGAGCATCTTGTAGTTGCGCTGCAGGTCTTCTATCATCAGGTCGGCGGTGGCGATATTCTCCTGAAGCAGCAGCGAACCGAAATAGAGCTGATTGACCCGTTCGGTGAGGGCGTACATTTCCGACTCCCAGCTGCGACGGGAGACTTCGCTTTCGGCTTTGGCAGCCTCGGTCTGCGCTTTTATCAGTCCGCCGTCCCATATCGCCTGCTGTATCTGTACCGTAGTGCCGTAAAGCGTATTGGGCATTGCCGCGAGGTTCACTCCGAGCTGGGAGAAGAGGTCGTTGAGCGTCGAAGGGAATTCGGGGACTTCGGAGAGATAGGCCGCCATGGCCGAGAGCGAGATTTTGGGCAGCCAGTTGCGGCGGGCATTCGAGATGTTGAACTCTTCGAGCTGGTCAATCAATTCCTGTTGTGCTATCACGGGATAGTTGTCCCGTGCCAGGAGCTGGCACTCTTCGAGCGTCACGCGATGCTGGCCGTAGCAGACTGCAGCCCCTATGACGAACAGTATCAGGCATGCGATGCGTTTCATGTGTTTTCGTATGTTTTTACCGGCCGCCGACGGGTGTCGGGATGACCGTTTCGGTTCCGTGCTGCCGGGTGTGATACAACAGCACGCTAAGTTACGGAAAATTCGTGATTGCGTGCAGCGTTCGGCGGTAAAACGGCGAGTGTCGCCATTCGGATGCCTTGGGCTTTCGTTCGGTCGTCCCGCAATTTCCTTGCAAAATCCGTTACAGGCAAGCGTCGAATTTTACAAAATAATTATCCGTCCGGCCCTGTTTTTCCCCGGTTTGCTGTCGGAATCCGTTCTCCGGCGGCAAAATCCGGCGGGCGGCTCTGCCGACCGCAAAGATAGCAGGATAGCGCCGGATTCGGAACGCACCTTCCTGTTTTCCTGGCGGTATTTTCCCGCCTATTTCGGGAGCATCGGCCGGGCGATGTGCGGGGGGCGTGCGGAGAGAGGCAGGGGCCGGGAAACATTCCCGGCCCCTGCCTCTCTCCGTTGCACATTTCCCTATTCGGGGACGTAGATGATTTCCCCGTTTTCGAGCTGGTAGGCGGTGCCCACGCGTTTGCCGCGCGAGTTCTTGCCGCTCTGGTCTTCCGACGGAGTGTACTTTTCTATTTTCTCTCCCTTTTTGGTGATGATTTCCATCTGTTCGGTACCGGGGTTCTTCACTACCGTGAAATCCTCCTGCGAGAACATCTCGGTCATGTCGAACCGTGTCACCAGCGCGACCATCAGCGCCACGGCGAATACCATCGCCACATCGAAGAGGTTGGTGAGGACGGCCATCGGGTCGTGGTCCTCGTCGTTCTTGATGAGTCTTCGTCTGCGTGCCATCTTATTCCTTTTCATTGAGGGATTCGACAACGTATTCCAGTATGTTCATGTCGTCCGCCACCCAGCGCTGCTTTACCTGGAGCGTAATGAAACCGATTGCGCCGATGACGATACCTACTACGGTGGTGGCGAAGGCCACCTGCATGTTGTAGGCCATCGAGCCGATGTCGCCCGTAGCAAGTCCCACGAGCGCCGGACCCATCGGGATGAGCGTACCCATAAGACCGAGCATCGGGCCGATTTTGACCAGCAGTTTCGATTGTCCCAGTTCCTTGTCCGCGGCTATTTCGTAATCGCCGAGGAGCTTTTCGCGGAGCGCCCGGTCTTGCGGGGCAGCCTTTATCTTGCGGAGGTACTCCAGCAGTTTGCTTTTGCCGTTGCCCTCGGGCAGCGTGTCGAGGAACTCCTCCACCCCGGTCTTTCCTATTTCGCGGTTGAGCTTGACGTTGATTTTGGTGCGGGCGATGTACGTACCGTAGAAGCCGCCAATCATCAGCAGTGCCTTGATGAAGAAGAAGAGCAGAAAAATGATGTCAGGTATCAGCATCCCGTTGGATAGCCAGAACAACATGTTAGAAATCAATTCCATTTTCAATTATGTCTATTAATGAGTTTTTTGAAGTTTATTTTTGAAAGGAGCAGCCCCAGCAGGAAGAAGCAGGCTGTACCGGCGGTTAGTGCCGCGAGCGCGCCCCATTCGACATTGCTGACGGTGGCGTAGACGACGGTACTGTCGGCTACCGACGCATTGACCAGCAGGCCGATGAGGAGGATACCCATGTTGAGCATGATTTTCAGTTCGAGCTTCATGCTCTCGTGTCGGACGAAGAGGTGGATGAAGCCTGCCGCGAGCAGGACGACGGCGAAAACGATACCCGCATAGATGGCGGCGGTGGCCCCGAAATCGGCGCCTACCCGCTGCCTGAAGAAGAGCAGTTCGAAGTAGGCCACCGCGAATATCCACAGGATGCCGGGTACCACTTTCAGCACGAAGACCGATTTTCTGCGCTGCCCTTTCGGTTTGAAGTAGTTGCTCAGCAGAAACACCGAGACGAAGATGCCGAGTATGGCCTCCGTCGTGGTCAGTACCGCCCCGTCCGTCACCAGTTCCCGGTCGGCCAGCAGATTCGTTATCACCGTGGCGGGCTGTTCAATGACCGTCGGATAGAGCGCCAGCGATACGAGTGCCGCGAAAAAGGCGTAACAGGCCATCGTCCAGAAGCGGCCGGTCATGGCCGCTTTCAGACAGAATTTCGCCAGTGCGAGGACGAATATGATTTGAATATAGAGTTCCATCGCCTATTTGTCCTGTTTGCGCCGTACAATCAGCCATACGATGACGAGCCCCAGCAGAATGCCGGCAATCCAATACACCGTACCGTTCCGTCCCGGGGCGGTCTCTTCCCTCTGCGCTTCCCTGCGGCGTTCGGGCTGCTGCTCCTCCTTTTGCAGGACGACGTTGTTCTCGTTCTGCTCTTCGAGCTGTATCTGCCGGGCGGCGTCTATGTTTTTGTTGTAGCTCTCGGCCGCCTCTTTGTCCACCTTGGATGCGATGAAGTCGCGCAGTTTGGCGTTGTCGCAGATGAATCCGCTGCATCCTGCCGCATGTTCCGAGACGAGGCGCGTGTGCAGCTCGGCCACTTCGCGTAGCTGTACGTCCGTGGCGTGCCACATTCCCTTGCGGGCCGATTCGAGCATCACCGCAGTCATCTCCTGCAGGGCGTAGGGATTCTTCTCGGAGAAGGTCTTTTCCAGTCCGAGGTCGTATGCGTCCTCGACGTACACGTCATAGTATTTGTTCCAGATGTGCTGGTCGATGGCCGAAGGCTTCATGGCGTTCCAGCCGTAGGTATTGCGGAAGGTCTCGGCGAAGGTCTCCATGCTGCTCGCTTCGCCTTTCATCATTTCGCGGATGTACTTCGGATTGAATACCGTGGAGTTGGTCTCCACGCCGATGGCCTCCTTGAGCCCCTGCACTTTCGGGCGTCCCGTATTGCGGAAGTCGTTGAAATAGCCCGTCGGGTCGTTGCCCGTGACATGGCGGACGGCCGCCGACATGCCGCCCATGAATTCGTAGACGTGGTCGAGGCTGAGCGGCCCCCACGTGTTGCTCGAACGCGGCTGTACGACCACCGAGGTGTTGAGCAGCGCCGCTTCGAACACCCCTTCGCGGGTTTCGCCCCAGGCCTCCGAACCGTTGGCGGAGTAGAGGGCTCCCATGTTGTGGATGTACTGTCGGGCTATCTCCTCTTCCGACTCCCATGCGTCGCCCTTTTCGACGAGGCCCATGATGCCGGTTCCATAGCTGCCGTTCAGACCGCCGAATATCCGTTCGCCCGCATATTTGCGTGCGTCTGCCGGAGAGAATCCCTTTTCGAGCAGCAGGCGTTCGGCATCCTCGAATCCTTTGCGCACGTAGTTTCCGTACTCTTCGTCGTGCGCTTCGGCCGCCATGGCGATGGCGTCGTTGATGAGTTCGAGGCGCGACGCGGCGATGTCGCGCAACTGTCCGGAGGTCTGTACCACCACGTCGATGCGGGGCCGGCCGAGCTGGTCGGAGGGAATGAGCCGCAACGAGCGGATATAGCCGAAGCCGTCGCGCATCGGTTCCACGCCCAGCAGGTAGAGTATCTGTGCGATTGTCGCTCCTTCGCTCGATATGAAGTCGGTGGACCACAGCGTGAAGCTGACCTTTTCGGGATACTTGCCGTTGGCCTTCATTTCGGCGGCGAGCAGGTCTTCGGCCAGCCGTTTGCCCGTTTTCCACGCTTCGGCGGAGGGGGTGGTCTCCGGATTGATGGAGTAGAAGTTGCGTCCGGTGGGAACGGCCTGCGGATTCACGATGGGGTCTCCCGCCGAGCAGGGTTCCACATAACCGCCGTTCAGGGCGTTGAGGAGTGCGGCCGGTTCCGCGTCTGTGCTGTGCTTCAGTGCCGCATAATATCCTTTCACGCCTTGAAGCGCTTCCCGAAGGGTTTTTAGTGCCGATAGGATGCGTTCTTCACGGCGTTCTTCGCTGCCCGCATCGACCCCTGCGGGAGTGGCCTGCGCCATCATCTCCATCATGGAGGCTGCCGGCTGGGCCGCATGTTCCGCAGCCTGTTCCTGCGGTGCGGCGGGAATGATGTTCCCCTGTTCGTCGAGGAAGCGCGGCAGCTCCTTTTTGGGCTCGGCGGCCATCGTCCGCATCATTTGCATCATCGCCTCCTGCTGCTTCCGTTGTGCCGCGTCGTCCGCTTCGAGCATGGCCATGCCCTCCGCGCCGACCAGCGAGCGGAGCAGCCGGTCGGGGTTCTCCCCGGCGAGCGCACGCGCTATTGCATTCTCGGTCGCTGCTCCGTAGCGGTGGTTGATGAAGGCGATGTCGTCCAGCCGGTCGTTGTCGATGAGGCCCTTTGCCGCGTCGAGCGAGGCGAGCGAGTAGCGTATCGGGTCGATGCTCATCAGGCGGGCCGTATTGCGCAGGTTCTCGTCGCTGTAAGGAACGCCCAGCGTATAGAGGCCGTCGTTCACCTTGGCGCCGTCTATCTCTTCGAGGTAGATGTGTACGCGGTCGATGTCGGCATCGGTCAGCGTCCGTGTGGAGTCGATGTCCAGCGCGGAGAGGATGTTCTGCCGTGCGGCCATCTCCGTGATGGTCTCGCGGTAGTTCTGCTTGACGCTGCTCTCCTCCATGTTCTCGATGCGGTGGATGCGGTCTTTCAGGATTTTCAGTTCGTCGTACAGTTCGCTCTGCATGAACGGCGCGGTAAGATGCGTCACGAGCGTGGCATAGCTGCGGCGCTTGGCGATGATGCCTTCGCCGATATTATTGATGGTGTAGATGTAGAAGTGGGGCATGTCGCCGACGAGTACATCGGTCCAGTCGTAATCCGACAGCGCCACCTGCTTGCCGGGAATGAATTCGAGGCTGCCGTGCGTCCCGAAATGGATGAGCGCGTCCGCACCGAACCCCTTGCGCGTCCAGAGATAGGAGGCTACGTAGGGATAGGCGGGAGCTCCCTCCACGCCGTGCACGATTTTTTCCGTGTCCTCGCCGACGGCCGGCAGCGGCTGCGGCAGAATGGCGACGTTGCCGAACACGATGCGCGCCACCGCGATGTATTTCCGGCCCTCCTTCTCGACGCCCATGTATTCGCCCGGAGCCTCGCCGTACGTGTCGCGCAGTTCCTGGCGCAGCTTTTCGGGAAGGATTTCCTCTGTCCATTCCGTGAAGGTCTCCACATCGACGAGTTCGGGGTTGCCGTGCTTCAGGAATTCGTCGTATGCGCCGAGCGCATAGGGGCCGAGTACGGAGCCCTGGGTCTGTATCATCCGTTCGAGCGCCGCAGCGTCGGCGGGCAGGCCGGATACGTCGTAACCGGCATCGCGCAGCGCCTTCAGCGTATTGTAGAGCGACTGCACGCCTTCGATATCGGCCGCCGAAACGGCACCCTTGCCGGCTCCTTTGTAGTAGTAGATGGCGACCTTCTTCTCGCTGTTGGGCGTGTCGTGCAGACGGGCATAGTGCTCCACCAGACTGCAGAATTTTTCCGTGTGGACGGGAATGGCGTCGAAGAGTTTCATGCCGTTGCGCTCGAACTGTGCGGCCACGGCGTACGGTGCGACGGCACCGTCCAGTTCGGGCATCACGATGCTCATCGAGGTCATGCCGCCCGATGCCATTCCCTGCCTGTCGGTCAGCCAGTTCTCGTACAGGTCGCTGACGGTGACCGGTGCGAGGATGGGCACGTTGAGTTCCCGGAGCATCCGCGTACCGCTTTCGCCGCCGCCCATGACGAGCCGGCCGTGGGGACGGTTGATGATGACATCCGGCGCCACCGCCCGTATCATGCCGAGCTTCTTCATTCCGAACGAGTTGATGGGATAGACGTTCAGCCCGCGTTCTTCGAGGGAATTGATGATGGCGGCCATGTGCTCCTCGTTGGAGTTCTGCATGTTGATGTTGCCCGAAAGCAGCGCCACACGGGGTGCTCCCTCCCTGTAGCGTCCTGATTCCTCGTAGAATTTCTGGTACTCCTCATAGGTGGCGAAGAATTGGTCGTCGCCCAGGTGGAAGTAGTAATCCTCCGGTATCGGTACCGGCTCCGCATAAGGTTCGTTGAAGAGGGCTTTGCGGTCGATGTGTTTGCGGACGTAGTTGAAGAGGCTGCGGTAGTTCTGTATCGAACCGTTGGCCATTAGGGCGTCAATGTATTCGAGTTCCCGGCCCGACAGGGTGTTGATTTCGGGGTTATCGCTCTCGGTGGCATAGACGGGTACCCCTTTGGCAATCGCCTTTTGGATGGCCTGCAGGTGCGTGCCGTTGAGACTGCTGCCATGAATGCGTACCAAGACGATGTCGTATTTCGCTATCTTTTCGGCTTCGTCGAGGCCGATGGGGTTGATTTTAATAAAGGGATTGTCGTTCGAGCGGATGAATTTCTCGACGGTGAAATCGGGAAAGTTGAGTGTCGCTACCCTTGTCACGGAGGCGAACCGGCAGTAGAGCATGGCGAGGATTGCGACCGCTGCGGCGACACCCCCGATGATGTACAGGAGTTTCTTTCTGTTCATATTACAGTCAATGCGTGTTCAATGCGCTTACCGAAAGGAGCATACTGTATCCGTTTTGACAGCGTGCATCCCTCCGGTAACCGCAATCCGTGCAAAAAAGTGGTCGTCTATTTAACTTCGGCAAAAGAGAATATTACGTGTCCGGATTCCTTGTTTTCGTCCTGATACTGGGTGAACAGCACCTTGTAACAGTGATTGCCGTCGGCCGAACGGAACAGATAGACCGGGGCCTGCAGGTAGACCGGCGGCATTACCTTGTTGCCTTCGGCGTCGGTCTTGAACAGGATGACGGTAGCTTCCGATTTTACCGTCGTGGTCGTACCGCCCATCCCCTCCGAGGTGACCGCTTTGTCGGTGCTGAAAGTGGCTCCGGCGGGTACCTCCGCGACGGAATCGAAGGTTACGGTGCTGTCGAACGTGTAGACGCCTCCTTTGGCTGCGGTCGAAGAGGCCTCTCCGCTGTTGGTGCGGATGCTGTAACGGTTGATGGCAATGTCCCAGTCGGTACGTGCGGCCCAGGCGGCGTTGTCGGTTTCGTCCTCCTTGCCCGAACCGACCACCTTGCCTTCGGCGAACGAGAAGTATTGCCATACGCCGCTTTCGCTGGCGTTAACGGATGCTTCGAGGACATTCCCGCCTTCACCTCCGCCGTTGCCCTGCTCTTTGGAGCAGGACGAAAGTGCGAGCAGCACTGCTGTGGCTGCCATGAAATAAACTGCTTTTTTCATCTTCTATCGCTGTTTTTGATTATTGAATTGGCTATTTGAATGCGTAGCGTATTCCGATGAGGAACTGGCGGCCCGGGTCCACGAAAGAGGCCTCGCGGAAGTTGAACAGGTTGTCCACCTTGAAGGTCACCTCGATGGTGTGCTTGTTGATACGGAAGGGTTTCACCAGCACGATTTTCCATATCGAATACGGGTCCGATTCCTCCATGGAGACCGTCTGGCTGCCGTCGCTTCCCGTAATTATCTGCTGGTAGAGTTTCGGCGAGTTCATCCGGCCGGCTATCTGAAGGGAGAAGGGACTGCGGGCGATGCGGCCGTTCCAGGTGAGGGAGACGGTTCCGCTGTGTTTCACGTTGTCTTCGAGCTGGAGCCCCGTGGAGTTGTCCACCGCGTCGCAGAAGCTGTAGTTGGCCCGCACGGCAAGGTGCTTGGAGAAAAGGTACGAGAAGGTTACGTCGATGCCGCGGAGCGTGGCGCTGCTCACGTTCTTGTAGTATTTCTCGTTACCGCCCGCCGCATTTATCACGTCGTACTGGGTAATCTTGTTGTTGATGTTGTTGTAGTAGGCCGATACCGAGACGTTGAGCAGCCCTTCGGTGTATTCCGCCGACAGCGAGGAGTACAGCCCTTTTTCCGCCTTCAGGTCGGGGTTGCCGTAGACCCAGAACATGCCCTGATGGTCGAAGTCGTAATAGAGTTCCTTGATGCTCGGCGCACGGAATGCGGTACCGACGCCGCCCCGGAAGCGCCATTCGGCCACTTCGTACATGAGCGACAGCTTGGGCGTGAAGGCGGAGCCGAACTGGCTGTTGTAGGTATAGCGGGCGCCCGCCACGGCGTCGAAATTTTTCAGTATCTCGTATTCGGCCTGGGCGAACACGTTGGCGTCGTCGAGCGTCTTGGTGGTCGGCGTGGCGCCGAGCGTGGAGGTGGCGAAATTCTCCTCATGGTTGTATTCGAGGCCGCCGATGAGTTCCCATTTTGCAGTAGGAATGAAGGTATCTATGAAGCGTGCGGAGATGTAGCTCGATGTGTTGTCCTTGTTCTTCGTGTCGTTCTTCTTTTCGAGGACCTCGTAATCGAAGTATTTGTCGAAATTCACGCTGAGCCGCATGCTGTTGCGCTTGTCTGCGGAAGAGAGTCCGCCGTTCGCGCCGAGCGACAGGTTGTGCGACAGGGCATGCGAGGCGTTCATGCTGCCGGTCGGATTGAAGGTTTCGTGGCTGAAGAAACGGCCCACGACGTTCACGTCCGAGCGGTCCGTCGGACGGTAACCCATGTTAAGCGTCGCCCCATAGTCTTCGTAGGCCGCTGCATACGCCCCCTCCCCGTCGCCGCCGAAGCCGTCCGAGGAGTTGCGGAAGCCGCTCGCCCGGGCCGAGAACTTTTTGAGGTTCGTGCCGGCGCTCAGACGGGTACGCCATGTGTTGTGGTTGGCCCAGGAGGCATTGGCATCTGCTTCGAACTTGTGTACCGGTTTTTTGGTGATGACGTTGATGACCGCTCCCACGGCGTTGGAACCGTAGAGCGCCGAGGCTGCGCCGTTTATCATCTCGATGCGCTCGATGTTGTTCACGTCGATTTGGTCGAGGTTTACGTTGCCTCCGGCCCCTTCCGATACGAGGCGTTCGCCGTCGACGAGCATCAGGATGTACCGGCTGTTGAGCCCCTTGATGCGCATGTTATTGCCCATGGCATTGGGCGATATGACGATGCCGGGAATGTTGTCCTGCAGGGATTCGAGCATGGATACCGAACCGGCTTTCTCTATCTCCCGTTCCCCTATCACGGTGGTCAGTACGGGGGCCTCTGCAAGTCTTTTTTCCGTTCTCGTGCCGGTCACCACCACTTCGTTGATGTTGAATATCTGTTCGGCCAATATGAAATCGACCGTCGTATCGCCCGTGAGCTCTATCTCGCGCGTGGCGGTGGGGTAGGATGAATAATACATGGTCTTGAGGGTAACCTTTCCGGCGGGAACGTTCTTGATGACATAGTGTCCGTCGCCGTTCGTCTGTCCTCCCTTGCTGCCTGCCGTTACGTAAACGCCGGGCAGCGGTTCGGAAGAGAGCGAATCCACTACTGTTCCCGATATGTCGTATGTTTTCGTTTGCCCCTGCGCATTGAGGGCGGATATCGCAAGCAGCAAAGAGAACAAGGCAGTCGCTGTTTTTTTCATGAATCCTCCTGTTTTTAATTCCGGTGCAAAAATATCGGCTCCCCGTGGGGTAGGCAATTCCTACTTTTGGGGATATTGCCGGGGGCTGTTACTAAAATCTGTGCATCGGAAAGAGGCCGGAATGCCCGATTGGGGCGTGCGATGCGTTCGGATTCTTCTCCGGTACGATGCCGTTTTCGGATATAGATAAAAAATATTGTCATCGCGAGGCGCTGGATGCCCTCACGATGACAATACGGAATGCGTGTACCGGAGCGGCCGACTGCGTACCGTCCCATCGTGTTTCCCATGCTGCGGGGAGGATGGTGCCGGTACGGGACAACGTGCTTTCCCGGACTTTACGGCTGCTTACAGGACCGGTTTGGGATACTCCTGCATCTCCTGCTCTCCGTAGAAGATTTCGTAATGGAGCTCCCACTCTTCCACATACGCGGATGTCACGCGCCCCGTTCCGTCGAATTCGTACCGGAATGTCCTCGGAGAATCGCCGGTCGTCCCGGCCGGAAGGTTCGTGGAGGGTGTACCCATATACGAGGAAGCCGGGGTAATCCAATTTTCGAGAATGAGGAAGAATCCGAAGTCGAATCCGGTTTCGGTTTCGGGGGCCGCATACTCCGGAGCATACGTTATGTCTTCTTCGTTGAAATATACCATGTTCCCGTTTTCCCACCGTGCGGCTATCTCTTGGTTTTCATACTCTTTGCCTGCCCATATCCAGGTCTTGAGCGTGTTGTCCGCGTTATATGCGGCCTCGACCCATAAGTCCTCGTCTCCGACGGCGTAGGGCTGTCGTACCGCATTTCCGTTGTCGTCGAGCAGGATGGATGAAGTGTATTCCGACTTCTCGCTCTGCATCTCTGCCGTGCTTATCCATTCGTTACGTGTCAGAACGGTAATCTCGTTGCCGTCGCTACCTGTCACCGTATGGCTTACGTGATAATAGTAGATACATTCGCCCGCTTCCATGTCGATGTCGAACCGGTCGGTACCGACGATGTTCCCGTTTTCGTCGTATGCGATGTAGAAATCAGAGACGTCGTTCGGGTCTTCGGTTCCGGTCAGTCGTATTTTGGTGATGAACTTCTCGTCCGATGCGACGGGCTCGTCCGGGTCGGGGTTGTTCGGGTCCGGGTCGTCGGTACTTTCGGTACCTTTCTGGACGACGGTAATGGTTGCCGGGTCTCCGCCTGCGGTGAGTGTGATTTCGGTTGTGCGTCCATCGTTGCCGTCGTTTGCCGTGAGGGTCGTGACGGTGATTGTGTTGCTTCCGCTGTTGCCGGAGTCGGGAGCGACGGCGAGCCAGTCGCCCTGTACGCTTGCGGTCCACGAGGTGGTCGAGGAGAACGTGACGGATTTCTCAAGGCCGGCTTCTCGGCCGAATGTCAGGACTTTGTCCTGTTCCCGGAGTGTGATTTTCATGTACTCTTTCTGGAGGGCTTCGCACCCGGTCAGAAGCAATGTCGTCAGAGCGAGTATTGCTCCCGAGTAGCAGATGTTTTTCATAGTTTGAAATTGGTAAATTGTCCGTGTTCTATCGAGTACGTGCTGCTGGCCGTACGGTGTGCGGAATGGGCAGGAAGTACGCGCTGAAAATTTTGGCCAAGGTAGCAAAAGTAATGATAAAAGTAAATAATATATTGATAATGAATAAATAAGACGTACAAGCAGGAAGTCGGACAGCCGAACGGGCATTGCGGTCGGCGAGGAAAATGTGGTGGGAAAAGAAGGATGTCTGGATGGAGCGTCGGACAGGCGTAGTACCGTAGATGGCGTAAGGGAGAGCGAAGCAGGGGGCGGATATGGTTTGTGGGTGGATGCTGGGTAGCCGGGGCAGTATTGGCAGGGAGGCGCTGTATGTCTCCGTTGCGGGAGAAGACCTGCTGTCGTCGAAGCGTATCCGTGAATGCTGCGTTTGAACGGTGCTGCGAATCCCTTCCGCAAAGAACAGTATGCAAACAGAGAGACCCGCATTCTTGCGAGTCTCTCTTACCGGCTCCTCAACCAGGACTTGAACCTGGGACCCCCTGATTAACAGTCAGGTGCTCTAACCAACTGAGCTATTGAGGAATATTTCGTTTTTGAAACGGAAGTCTCTCGTAAGTCTTCGACTGGCGGGTTCCCGTTTCGGGATGCAAATATATAGCAAATATTTTTTTGTGCAAAATTTTTTCGGAAAACTGCATGACAATTTCTCGGATGTCCGTTTGTCTCTTGCGGGGACGAACCGTACGGGAGGTGTCGGTGGGCCGGTACGGAGACGGTGCAGGGTTTCTCCGAATTGTTTTTGACGGGCCGGTACTCCGATATACCTGTTATTATGAATACGGCGTTCCTCGTTACATGAATATTTTATAGATTTGCAGGGTTTTATTGTTATGAAAGTGTACGGAATAGCGAAAAGGGCGGTGCTGCTGACCGCAGCGCTGTTGGTTTGTGCGGCCGGGTGGGCGCAGAACAGCATCTCCGCGCTCGTTTTCGATGAATACGAATGGGATTTCGGTACGCTGCGTGAAGTGGACGGCCCGGTCAGCCATCTCTTCTCCTTCACCAACACGGGTACGGGTGCGGCGGTCATTACGCGCATCAAGGTGGACTGCGGTTGTACCGCAGTCGATTACAGCCGCGAACCGGTGAAGCCGGGCGGGCGCGGTTCCGTGGAGGTGGTGTTCGACCCGGCGAATTATTCGGGTAAATTCTCGAAGAGCGTGACCGTCTACAGCAACGGCAACCGAAATCTGCTTACGGTGAAGGGGACGGTGATAGGGCGTCCGCGCAGTGTGGAGGAGGAGTATCCGTTCGCGTTGGCGGGCGGAGTACGGGCCGAGGCCATGCATGTGGCGTTCGGATATGTGGAGAACAGCAGTGTCGAGTCCGTTGCCGTCGGTGTCGTCAATACGGGGGAGACCGAAACCGTGTTGTCTGTGAGGGCCGGTTACGGGAGCGGCCGGCTGACGATAGCCGCTCCGGAGCGGCTCGCACCGGGAGAGAGAGGCTTGGTGACCTTTACCTACGATTTTACCGAAGGGGACCCGGTGTACGGTCTGCTGGCCGAGCGGGTCTATTTCTCGGTGGACGGCGAGGAGGCGGGCCTGCCCTTTACGGCCAATGCCATCGCGGTGGATGATTTCAGCGCTACGGATATCTCCCGGGCTGCCCGTTGCGAGGTGTCGCCGATGTACCGGAATTTCGGGGATGTCCGGCCGGGAAGCGAGCTGACGCTTGAGGTGAATATCTCGAACAGCGGGCAAAGCGACCTGATTGTACGGAGCGTGTCACTCCGGCGCGGTACGGAGTGTCCGCTGACCCCGGGGACGGTCGTGCGTCCCGGAACGTCGCTGGCCGTGCCGGTGACGTTGAAGATAAGCGAGGAGGCTTACGGTACAGAGTCGGGCGGGGTCTCGTTCGTAGTGAACGACCCGGTGCGTCCTTTCCGTGAGGTGCGGCTGGGGGCCGATGTCTATTGATACAACGGCTTCCGGCTCCGGAGAATTGTTGCAATGGAAGTATAACCAAATACGTAATTATGTTCAGGATAGTAGAAAAAAGGCTGCTTGCGCCGGATATCTGGCTGATGAATGTCGAAGCGCCGCGCGTAGCCAAGGCGGCCCAGCCCGGTCAGTTCGTGATAGTCCGCGGTACCGACGACGGGGAGCGGATACCGCTGACGGTTGCCGATTACGACAGGGAGCAGGGGACAATCAGCATCGTGATACAGGCTGTCGGTGCTTCCACCCGTAAGATAGTGGCCCTCGAAGAGGGCGGCGCTTTGGCCGATTTCGCCGGCCCGCTCGGTCAGCCGTCGGAGTTCATACACGAAACTCCGGAGGCTCTGCGTGCCAGGAAGTTCCTTTTTATCGCCGGAGGCGTGGGTGCGGCGCCGGTTTATCCGCAGGTGAAATGGCTGCATGAACACGGCGTCGAGGCGGATGTCATCGTGGGAGCCCGTAACCGGGAGATGTTGATTATCACCGATGAGCTGCGCAAAGTGGCCGGTAACCTCTATCTGTCCACCGACGACGGAAGCGCGGGTTTCCACGGCAATGTCACGGCGCTGATGAAAGACCTCATCGACAACCGCGGCAAACGCTACGACGAGATTGTCACCATCGGACCGATGATAATGATGAAGTTCGTGGCCCTTGCGGCGCGTGAATACGGCATCAGGACCATCGCAAGCCTCAATACGCTGATGATAGACGGAACGGGCATGTGCGGAGCCTGCCGGGTGAGCATCGGCGGCAAGATGAAGTTCGCCTGCGTGGACGGTCCGGAGTTCGATGCGTCGCTGATAGATTTCGACGAGGCGATGCGTCGTCAGCGGATGTACAAGTCTAAGGAATCGGTCGCCGACCACCGTTGCCGTATCGGCCGGGGATGACGGAAACCGAAAATGTACGGCGGTTTTCTGCCGGATGGAGTGAAGAAGGGATAACGCGGGTACGGCCCGCATAAATATATCTAAAAAAAGAGTATGGCTAACAAGATTCCCCGCGTCCCGGTGCGGGAACAGAATCCCCGAGTAAGGGCGACGAACTTCGACGAAGTTTGTTACGGATACGACCTGAACGAAGCGCAGCTTGAGGCTTCGCGTTGCTTGAACTGCAAGAAGCCCCAGTGCATGGCGCATTGTCCGGTTTCCATCAAAATACCGAATTTCATTACCAAGGTGCTGGCCGGTGACCTGGCCGGTGCCGCAGCGGTCATTGCCGAGGACTCTTCGCTGCCCTCGGTGTGCGGCCGTGTCTGTCCGCAGGAGGCACAGTGCGAAGGAGCGTGCGTGCTCGGCATTAAAGGGGAGCCGGTGGCTATCGGCAAACTGGAGCGTTTCGTGGGAGATTGGGAATTGGAACACGGCAGCAGCCAGCGGGCGGCGGTCGCCTCCAACGGGCACAAGGTCGCCGTAATCGGCAGCGGTCCTTCGGGATTGGCATGTGCTGCCGACCTGGCCAAGATGGGGTATGAGGTGACGGTGTTCGAGGCGCTGCACAAGCTCGGCGGGGTGCTGCAATACGGCATTCCCGAATTCCGCCTTCCGAAAGACAAGGTGGTGGCCCGCGAGATAGAGAAGGTGAAGGCACTGGGAGTCCGGTTCGAGACCGATACCATCGTCGGACGTACCGTGACCATCGACGGCCTGATGCGCGACGAAGGGTTCGAGGCGGTATTCATCGGTTCCGGAGCCGGTCTGCCCAAGTTCATGGGGATTCCGGGCGAGAACCTGAACGGCGTACTCTCGGCCAACGAGTTCCTGACGCGCAACAACCTGATGAAAGCCTATCTGGAGGAGTCCGACACGCCCGTCTATGTGGGCGAACGGACGGTGGTCGTAGGGGGTGGCAACGTCGCCATGGATGCCGTGCGTACCGCCAAACGGTTGGGGGCCGATGCCTATATCGTCTATCGCCGTTCCGAAGCGGAGCTTCCTGCCCGTCTGGAAGAGGTACACCATGCCAAAGAGGAGGGGGTACAGTTCGTGATGCTCGCCAATCCGCTCGAGATTCTCGGCAACGAGGAGGGTTGGGTGCGGGGCGTGCGCTGCATCCGGATGGAGCTCGGCGAACCCGATGAGTCGGGGCGCCGTTCCCCGAAAGCGGTTCCGGGTTCCGAGTTCGAAATTCCGTGCGATACCGTCATCATGTCGCTGGGTACCTCACCGAATCCTCTCATCGCCTCCACGACGGAGGGGCTTCAGACGACGCGTTGGGGCGGTTTGATTGCGAACGACGAAGGGGCTACTACCCGTGAGGGCGTGTTTGCCGGCGGCGATGCCGTGACGGGCGCGGCTACGGTTATTCTTGCCATGGGAGCGGGACGCAAGGCGGCCGCGGCTATCGACGCCTATATCCAGGGCAAGGGAGCCCAGTGAGATACCGGTATCCTGTCCCGTCGGTCGAGGCCGTATTGGGAAAGGGTACGATACGAAAGCCGAAAAGGGAAGGATTTCAATCCTTCCCTTTTCGGCTTTCGTATCTGTGGCGGCTGCCGGGCCGTTTTCTTTGCGCATCGCTGCCGGGGACGTTTTTCCGTATCCGGCGCTACCCGCAGTTTTGCCGGGGCTTGCCATATCGTGTACTCGGTTTGTAGTATGTCGGATTGGGCCTTCTTTCCGTACCGTCGCCGGAGGCACTGTCTCCCCGTCCGGCCGTGTGCGGTCTTTGCAGAGGGTGGATGATATCTCCTTGCTACTGCGGGGTGTTCCGGGCCTGTTGTGTCTCTCCGCTGTCGGGATATCGCTTGAGGCTGACTCTGCCTGTGGAGTCGAGTACCGCATAGGTGGGATGTTCTATCCATTCGCCGAGGAATACGGCGGTGGAGCCGTTGCCCAGCGGATAGATTTCGGCACAGTGGTTGTGGCCGAATACGAAGTAATCGACCGGTTCATGGGCACAGTAGCGGCGGGCGAAACGCACCATCGGTTCCTCTTCGGCAAGGAAGCGGTGCGTGACGGCCTTCGATTTGCGGCTGTGCGACGACCATCCGTATCCGAAGCGCAGTGCGGTGTCGGGATGCAGCAGATGGGAAAAGAGCCACCGGACGGCGGGCGACCGGAAAGTCCGGTTCATGAGCCGCGTCGGGAATCCGTGTTCGCGGGCGGTGATGTCGTCGCCGTGGGTGATGAAGAATCGTTTGCCGTAGAGCAGGGTTTCGAGGGGTTTGTCGTGGACATGGACTCCGCACTCCGTTTGGAGATAGCCGTAGGCCCACATGTCGTGGTTGCCGGTGAAGAAGTGGATTTCCACCCCCCGGTCGGTCAGCTCCGACAGGGTGCCGAGCAGCCGGGTGAAACCTTTCGGGACGACGCGCCGGTATTCGTACCAGAAATCGAACAAATCTCCTACGAGGAAGATGGCTTCGGCATCGGCGGCAACCCTCCGCAGCCATCCGATGAGCAGTTTTTCGCGTTCCCGCGACTCCTGCGCCGGTAGCAGTCCGAGATGCATGTCCGATGCGAAGTAGTACATGGCTCCCTTTTATTTCAGTCTCCTTACGAGATTGTCCACCTCGCGGGCGAGTTTGTCGGTCGGGATGTCGCGCCCCACGATTTCGCCGTTGCCGTCGATGAGGTAATTGGCGGGAACCTTGTCGATGTTGTACACGCGCGGGGCGATACCTGCCGGCCCCTTGAAGTCGCATACCGAAATCCAGGGCAGCCTCTGTTCCTGTACGGCGTTTATCCACACCTGTTTGTCGGTATCTATTCCCACTTGGTATATCTCGAAGCCCTCCCCGGCGAATCGGCTGTAAATCTCCTTGAGTTCGGCGTTGTACATCGCCGCCTCCGGTGCTGCGGCCGACCAGAAGTCGAGTAGAATGACCTTGTTCCCGATGGACGAGAGCCGGCGGACGTCGCCGTACATGTCCGGCAGGGCGATGTCGGGATAGGGAGCCGGATTGCAGATGCTTTCGCTGACCATGCGTGCGAGCTCCTCGTTGGCGTCGGCCATGTCGACCTGCGACCGGAGCGCGGCCACGTACGGCGAATCGGGATAGTATTTGGAGACGGAATCGGCTACGAGCCGGTAGTAGATGATGTCGGAATTGCCGTTGAAGAGCGTCTTGTCGTCGGGCAGTCGCTGGTAAAGGGCGTAAAGCGCCGCAAGCGACCGGCTGTTGGTTACGATGAATTTTATCTGTTCGCGTTTCAGACGGCTGTACTCCCTGCCGTACTCCTTGATGTACTCTGTCCGGCGTGCGGCGTTGCGGTCGGTCGTGGAGATGAGCCGGGAGAGCGAATCGAGCCTTCCGGCCCCGGCATTCATCATGTCATTGAGCTCCTTGACGAGGATGGATTCGCGCGACCCTCGTATGATGTAGTCGCCCGGGTTGCCGTACATCGACGAGATGGTGACCTTCTCGCCTGGCGATACGAACAGGGGTATTCTGTCTTCGCCTATTCGGAGATTGTAGAATGTCGTTCCGCTCGGAGGCAGTTCGATGTTGAACCGGAAGTTGCCCCTGCGGTTCGTGGCCGTCGAATCCACCGATACGGCGCCCGTGGCCGTTATCTGTTCGAGCACCACCATGCACCGCTCGGGGCCGGCGATGCGCCCGGACACTTTCGCCCTGTTGCTGTCGCAGGAGACGGCGAGCGCTGCTGCGGCGCATACCGCCAGGGCGGGTACAAGAAGAGAGTGTTTCATACGTGTCGGTTTGGGGTACAAAGATAACCCGATTGATAGGAAAACGCGAAAAACGGCGCGATATTACGTGCCGGTTTCCGCAGCCGCAGCCCTGTGCGTCTTATTTGGAATAGTTGTGCCGCTGGGGGCCCTTGTTGTTCTTGCCGTTCTTCTTGTTGGCGTAGAGCGGTTTCTTGCTGCGTACCGGCGCCTGCTTGTATTCGCTCTTTATCAGACTCAGGGCATCCTCGTCCACGCTGATGCGGTAGTCCGACATTCGCTTTATCTCCTTGATGATGGCCTCGTTGTTGGGGTGCTCCTGATTGTATTCGTAACTTTTGGTGCGCATGTAGCGGGCAATGTCGCCCAACACCTCTTGTACGGCCTCCTGGTCCCGTACCCCTTCGAGCGAACGGATGACCTTCTTGACATATTTGCCGTAATGTTTCAGCCCCACCTTTTCGTCGGGATAGTCCATGCGGCGCGGTACGGGTGTCAGCGTCATCGAGGTGGGAATGGGATAGGGAGAATCCACGTCGAGCTTGAAATCGGACATGATGAACATGTGGTCCCAGAGTTTGTGGGTGAACTCCGGGGTGTCCCGCAGGAGGGGGTTGAGGTTACCCATCACGTTTATCACTACCCGTGCCTTGCGGTTGCGTTCATCGCGGTCTTCGATGGCCATCAGGTTGTCCACCATCTGGTGTATGTGCCGGCCGTACTCCGGCAGCTGCAGGTTTTTCCTGTAGATGTTATAGTTTTTTTCCATAAAATGAATCATTAGTCGCTGCCGCAAGACGGCAACCACCTGTTCACGATAATGACCGGCTCCGTTCCTCGGTAGGACATCCGTCCGGTAAAATATGTGAAATCAGGAGGTCAAAATGCTGATAGGTAGGAGAAAAATAACAGCATGTCTTTTGACAAGAAAAACTAATTACTTAACTTTGTACAAAGTTAATGCGATTTTTTGGGGAAATCAAATTTTGCTGTAACATTTTAACCTCCGACTATGGCCAATATACTGGTAATAGATCCTTCGCGCAGCATGCGCAATACTCTGAAAGAGCGTTTGGAGTATGAGGGCCATGCGGTGGAAGTCGCCGAAGACACGATTTCCGGCATGACCGTCTATGCGAACCGGCATTTCGACCTGTTGCTGTGCGGACAGCCCGATTCCCCGCTGAGAACCTCCACGCCGTGGATAAGGCTGTCGCATGACAGCAGCCCGGAAAGCGCCGTTCTGGCTATGCAGCAGGGTGCTGTCGATTTCGTCACGAAACCCATCAACATGAACCGGCTGCTGGATGCCGTGCGCAAGGGGCTGGCCAAGACGCCTGCCGCCGTGGCGGATGCGGCGGACGAGGCCGAATCCGTCCCGGAAGAGGTCGTCCCGGTGCGCCGTGTGCGTGCCGCGCGGTCGCATGTCGGCAGGATAGTGGGCGAATCGGTTCCGGTCAAGCGTCTGAACACGTTGATTGACAAGGTCGCCCCGACCGATGCACGGGTACTTATCATGGGAGCCAACGGGACGGGCAAGGAGCTCGTGGCGCGTTGGCTGCACGAGAAGAGCCGCCGGCGCGACGGACCGTTCGTCGAAGTAAACTGCGCCGCCATCCCTTCCGAACTTATCGAAAGCGAACTGTTCGGTCATGAGAAAGGGGCCTTCACCTCCGCCGTCAAGCAGCGCAAGGGCAAATTCGAGCAGGCCCACAACGGAACGTTGTTCCTCGACGAGATAGGCGATATGTCCCTGCCGGCGCAGGCGAAGGTACTGCGCGTGTTGCAGGAGCGCAAGATAACGCGCGTCGGCAGCGACCGCGACATCGACGTGAATGTGCGTGTTCTGGCCGCGACCAATAAGGACATTCCCCGCGAAATATCCCGCGGCGAGTTCCGCGAAGACCTTTTCCACCGGTTGAGCGTCATCATCATCCGTGTGCCGACGCTGGCCGAGCGCATAGACGATATTCCCATCTTGGTGGACCATTTCCTGGAGACGATATGCGGCGAATACAACGTGCCTGTCAAGAAGATAGAGGCGGAAGCGCTGGCCGAACTGCAGAAATTGCCCTGGACGGGGAACATCAGGGAGCTCCGCAACGTGGTGGAGCGCCTCGTCATCCTGTGCGAGAATACGATAACGGTCGATGACGTGAAGATGTACGCCAACGGACTGCAATAGCTCCGCAGATTGCTTGTTGCAAAGAGAAATGACAGTGCAGGGCGCATACCGAAGAGTATGCGCCCTGCGCTTGTCGTGTCTGTTCGCTCTTGTCGTGTCTGTTCGCTCCCTATTTCGCGGAGCAAGGCGCCCTGCCGGGAACGAACTTCGAGCTGCGGGGATGAAAAAACCGGGGTCCCCGTTTCGGGGACCCCGGCACCAACATTAATTATCCTAAAACCGGACTATGCAACCATAGCCTTTTCGTCATTGCCTACTCTTTGCTGTTCTCGGTGGAGAGTACCGTCACGGTGCCGGTCGCCTTGATTGCGGCGAGGTCGGGTATCGTGATAACGGCTACGGCGGTAGCGTCTTTGTCGGTCTGCAGGTCGCCGCCCTTGTTCAGCCACGTCAGTACGCCGGTTGCAGGGTCAATCGTCAGCCCGCCGCCGAAGGATGCTTCGCTGTCGGCCGTGTATTCAAGCGAGTATTCGAACCTCAGGTCTGCGGCATTCAGCTTGTAGGTATCCGTACCGAGCGTCGTGAGTTCGCCGTTCTGGTATACTACCCTGTTGTCCGTATCCTTGATGATTACCAGGTCGGCGATGTCTGCCTCGTCAGCCGTAGCGGTAAGCGTCCGGAGCTCGACGGCGGCTATCGTCGCGTTGAAGGGCCTTACGAAGCGTACGGTGAAGCTCTTTTCGCACCATTCGCCGTTCTGGCAGGTTGCAACCATCTCGACTTTGTACTCCCTGTACGATTCGTTCTGTGTCAGCGGAGTGGTCAGCGAGATTACCTGGTCGGACCACTCCGTACCGGTAATTTCGGCACCTTCGTTCTCGAGCCTGTTGTCCTCGAACCGGAAGGAGAGACCGGTATGGTTGCCTGCGAGTACGTCGTAACCGTTGAGGTAGTTTTCGCAGAATTCCTTCATTTCGGCTTCGAGCTTCCATGCACCGGCTACTTCCCGGCCTTTAACCTGTACCGTCTGGTCTGCACCGGCGATGAGGTAGTCGGGGTTCAGTGCGGGCATGTGGCTCAGGTCATGTTCGATATTGTAGTCGAGCGTGATGACGATATTCGGGTCCTGTTTCCTGTTCTTCGCAGGATACGTGAGGGTGAAAGTCTTCTCGCCGAATTTCGCCTTGTTGGTAATGAGGATGTTTGCCAGCTCGGTGGAAGTATTGACATCCGCCGGATTCTTCGAGTCGATGGTTACGCCGTCGGGCATTTGCGTCGTAGGACCGTTTACCGGGTCTATGTATTTTACCTCGGCATCGTTGTACCTCGTGGAGAATTCTTCCATCGTCAGTCCGAGTACATCGAGTATTTCGGCGTTGAAGGTAGCCCAGTCGTAGTGTTCGGTATAGCCCGTGTTCGGGTCGATGTCCGCATACTCGATGGCCTCTCCGTGGTTGATGTTCCAGGTCTTCTCGAAGTCCTCCTTGTCTTCCGGAGCGACGTCGTCTTTGGTTATTTCGAGTTTGATGTAGGCGTTGGCGATTGCCTTGTCATTCACGAACGCGTATACTTCGAATATGGGGGTACGGCCTACCGCTGCGGTACCCTGTGCGAGCCACTCCTTGTCCACAGTCACGATGCCGGTCTTCTCGTCGAGCGTTACGAACTTTTGCTGGTCGGTATTGCCGTCCTCGGGCGATATGTACGAGGCGGGTTTACGGAACTCGTAGATGGGTTCGAAACGTACGGTCGCATCGGTGAGTACCTTCTCAATCTCCTTGGCATACGTTTCCACGACGGTGTGGAGGTCGATTGACGCATCGTATTTCAAATAGGCATCGGCAGCTTCGTCGAAGGCGGGAGTAGTCCAGCCGAGCGTTACGATGTCGGATTCGTCATAGTCCACCTTCTGCTGCTCGTCGTATTTCAGCTTCGTTTTGTTGATGATGACGAAATCTTTCAGTTCGGTCACCTTCACCGCTGCATAGTCGGAGACGATTTCCGTATCGTTCTCCGTATTGAGGGCCTGCAGGGCTACGATGGCTTCCTGATTCTCCTTCAGGCTTTTCAGCGCGTCGTTGGCCTTGACGGTGAAGTTCATGCCGCCCAGTTCGCCCACTTCGCTGGAGACGATGGTGAGCAGGTCGGCGTTGTCGCCTGCAACGCGGGTTTCAACCGTGCGGTCGATGAACGACCACTCGATATCGGAAACCTTTGCGTTCTGCGGATTCAGACGGTAGGTGACCTGTGCGTCGTTGGCAGCGATGAATTCACCTGCCCGGGTGATGGTGTAGAAGTCAATCACGCCCATACCCAGTTTCGTGTCGATAACCTGCGGCACGAAAGCAATCGACTGCAGATGGGTATAGAGCGGGATGCGTACGGGTTCCTCTTCCGTAGCGCCATCCACGTTGTAAAGCGTCAGGTAACCGTTTTCGCTGTCCCATACTGCGGTTACGGTACCGAGCGGCAGCCACGTTTCGGTGAGGATGCGTTTCGTTTCGTTGCCGGTAACGCCGTCACGGGTCACCTCTACCCAAAAGCCGTTCTCCTCGCCTTCGGTGCCCGGATAATAGTAGATGGTATCGCCCTTATCACCTTTATCTCCGGTATCGCCCTTGTCACCCTTGTCACCCTTGTCACCCTTGTCACCCTTGTCACCCTTGGATGCGTAACCGGTGTCTACACCGTCTATGAACCAGTTGCCGTTGTCGCCGATGGTCACTACCGAACCGGGCTTGCCGTCCTGACCGTCGGCTCCGTTCGAGCCGTTGGTGCCGTTGGCACCATCCTTGCCGTTCGTAAGTTCGAAGGTCTTGCCGTTGCTCAGCGTTACCTTGACGCCGTTTTCGGTGGGAGTCACATCGGTGATGACAGCGCCGGCGCTGATTTGCGCTTTCAGTTCGCTGACCGATTTCTCGACAGCGGTGATACGGTCGTCCAGACTGGCGATGTCGCTGTCGTAATTCTTACAGGACACGAACATCCCTGCCGAACCGGACACCAATGCCCCGCACAGAAATAAGCTTAGAAATTTTTTGTTCATGACACAAAAGTTTAAAATTTATAAATTTTAAAAAAGAAAATGTGGCCTTGTCAGCGGTTGGCTCAATTATCCCCGTGTGTTTTCCGTTACTTTATAGGTAACGGCACATAACACAACGCAAATATAGCTGTTTTTTGCAACCGCGCAAAATAATAGTTGTTTTTTTTATTATGTGGCGATAAATCAATGTATTCAAAACAAATGCGGTACTATGGAACAGAAATCGTTATTGCAAACGCTATCATCTATCATACAGGAGCTTAAAGAGAACGGACAATGGGGTACGGCCCACGTCTACCAAAGCGCGTACAATTCGTTCGCCCTGTTCTCCTGCTGCCGGGACATCCCGTTCAAGAAATTCACCCCGGCGCTCCTGAAGGATTTCGAGATATACCTCCGCAAACGCAAATGCAGTTGGAACACCGTCTCCACCTACATGAAAGTGCTGCGGGCCACCTACAACCGGGCCGTGGACGAAGGCTACGCCAGCTATGTCCCACGGCTCTTCCGGCACGTACAAACGGGGGTCTCCTCCGAGCGGAAAAGGTCGCTGGAAGCCTCCGACATGGGAGGGCTGATGAACGGCAAGGGCGAGGAACTCTCCGCAGGAATGGAGCGCACGCTGGCCATTCTCCAGTTGATGTTCATCCTGCGCGGCATCCCGTTCGTAGACCTCGCCTACCTGCGCAAAAGCGACATCCAAGGCAATATATTAAGGTACAGGCGACGCAAGACGGGCAGACGACTCACCGTAATACTGACACCGGAGGCCCTGAAGCTCATCGACACCCTGTCGGATAAAAGGGAGGAATCGCCTTATCTGCTGCCGTTCCTCACCAGTCCGGAAGGGAGCGAGGAGGCTTACCGTGAATACCAGCGTGCGCTGCGGAGTTTCAACCGGCAGCTCGCCGCGCTCGGGGAACGGTTCGGCGGTTCGACGCCCATCAGCACCTACACGATACGGCATACATGGGCTACCATGGCCTACTACTGCGAAATACATCCCGGCATCATCTCCGAGGCGATGGGACACTCCTCCATAGCGGTCACCGAGACCTACCTCAAACCGTTCCGGGACGACCGGATTGACGAAGCCAACCGGGAAGTGATATCCTATGTAAAAAAACAGGCCCGGAAAAACTCCGGCCGATAAACGTTCGGCCCGGTTGCCGGAGCCGCCTCCCCCCGGCTGCCGGAAACCGGATACGAACAAATCCGCGACTTTTCTCAACTGCGACGGTCGGTCCGGGGAGATGCGTTTCCCCGGACAGGCTGTCTCTGTCCGTATGCAACCGTACCACGACCCCATATCCGAAACGGCCTCCGGTGAGGATACAGGGACATGTGCCGTTACCTATAAAGTAACGGCACATGCCGTTTTCGGGCGTTCCGGATGCGTTTTGGAGGCCTGAATGTGTCATATATCGGAGTGGTTGATGGTATATGCAGTACGGAAGATGTTCCGTACGGTGTCTTTCCGTATCTCTTTGCCGTCCGGTATCCGCTCCGGAACGGATGGACCGGATGCCGTATCGCCCAAATTCGGGTATTTTTGTGCATCGTTTAATCAAGTTTAAAAAAAATTACTATTTTTGTCTATTGTGACTTATGCGATATGTCATCAACTAAAGTAAATTATAATAATCTAAATCTCTGACTATGAGTAAAAAAATCTTGCTCGGAGCAATTTGTACGGTACTTTTTTGCGGTACTTCTGCAACTGTGTTCGCTCAGGACAATGCTCCCTCGGGTGCTGCGTCTTCACTGCTTAACAGCGCCGACCCCCGCGCCGCCGGTATGGGTATGGCAACTACCGCAGTGAACGACAATCCTTTCGGAATATTCGGCAATGCCGCATCCAACCTCCTCAGCGAAAAACGGATGGGCTTTGGCTATTCCTACAACCCCGTGATGCCCGATTACAATAAGGGCGTTGCTACCCATGCGGTAGGCGGTTATTTCAACCTCGACGAAAACAACGGTTTCTCCCTCGGCTTCCGTTATTTCAACGGTCCCAAGAGCATTATCGCAGGTGACGATGCCGTTGCGGGCGATTCCTTCCGTCCCAACGATATGGCTGTCAGCATCGGTTATACGCGCAGGATTGTGGATAACTTCACCATGTCGCTGACTGCCAGGTATATCCGTTCGGATTATACGAAGTTCGGCAGCGACTATTACAAGGCCGGCAATGCGTTTACCTTCGACCTGGGATTTTACTATGAAAATACCATTGAATCTTTCTACGGTTCGACCTGGGCGGTGGGCCTCAACGTCAGCAACGTAGGTACCAAACTCGATATCTCGGTGCCTTCCAATCCGATAGCGATGCCTGCCTACGCTAAGCTGGGCGGTTCTATCGACATGCCTTTCTCCGAAAACCACAAGCTGCTCGCAGCTCTCGACCTCGGCTATACCTTCATGCCTTCGACCGATGCGTCGTTTACCGCCGGTCTGGGTCTGGAGTACAACTTCCTGAAACACGGTTTCCTCCGTGCCGGTTATCACTACGGTGACGAGAAATCCATCGGCGGCAGCTACGCTACCGTGGGGCTCGGTGCGGCAGTAGGTCCGGTGAGGGTCGATGCTTCATACTGGATTGCAGGTAAGGAGAGCCCGGTGAAGAATACCTGGGCAGTGGGCCTCAGCCTCTTCTTCTAATCGGACATAGCGGCCGCTTCGGCGGTGACGAACAGGCGGGTATCCGGTGAGGGTGCCCGTTTTTTGTCGTCGTCCCGAACCGACGGAAGCGGAACGGGTTTCGGAGCCGTATCGGTTTCTGTTTCCGACCTTTTGTGTTTGCGCCTTGGTTTTGCCTTTCCGAAAGGGGCTTTGTGCTGTCTTCGCTCGTCTCATTCCGGTCGGAGGTGCGGCTTGTGTCCGCACGGGCAGAGAGAGGGGAAGGCGGCCGGAAGAAAAGGACTGAGGCGGAAAGAGGGGCTTCTGCAGTCGTCTCGGCTGCGCAGGAGGATGGATGGGACTGGAACGCTTCTGCTGCGATTTGTCATTGACGGCAAAAAAAGCTATTTTTGTCACGCACTGCGGATATGGCGTAATTGGTAGCCGCGCCAGACTTAGGATCTGGTGCCGAAAGGCGTGGGGGTTCGAGTCCCTTTATCCGCACAAGTCGGTTATGGCAGCGGAAGATAAATCGCAAGTCGTTGCGTTGTTATCGGTATCGGATGCGACCGGTTGGGCTGGAAGATTTTTTCGCACCGGTTTTCGATGTCTCGTCCGGGTGGGGTTAGACTTAAAGAGGCCGTACCGTTCTGAACAGATATGTTCAGAACGGTACGGCCTCTTTAAGTTATTCGGAAAGTGGGGAAGATTGCGCGGTGGTGTCGGCGAAGCCGGTTCGGAAGATGGAAAAGCGGTCATTGTCTGCGCCGCAAAACAGATGCAGGGAGACGGATTTCCGTCTCCCTGCATCTGTTTGATAGTTGGTGTCGGCGTTAGTCTCTTCGCGCGAACCCGATGTAGTAGAGGAGGGTGGCGATGGCGCTCAGGGCTGCGACGAGGTAGGTGCGTGCGGCCCATCGGAGGGCGGTTCCGGCCTGTTGGAGCGCTTCGCCGTGGAGCGTGCCGCTCGCTTCCAGCCACTGCATGGCCCGGTTGGAGGCATTGTACTCCACCGGCAGCGTAATGACCGAGAAGATTGCCGAGAGGGCTATCAGGGCGATGCCTGCCCAAAAGATGGCCGGCATGGTGTTGATGAGGATGATGCCGACAATGATGAGCAGGAAAGACCACTGCGATGCGAAGCTGATGACCGGCACGAGCGCCGAGCGCACACGCAGGGGGGCGTACCCGTAGGCATCCTGTATGGCGTGTCCCGTTTCGTGGGCGGCCACGGCCGCAGCTGCGATGCTGTTGGAGGCGTAGACGCTTTCGCTCAGGTTGATTGTCTTGTTCGTGGGATTGTAGTTGTCGGTAAGGTGTCCCCGCGTGGAGGTCACGGTGACGTCGTGGATGCCGTTGTCGCGCAGCATCTTTTCCGCCACCTCACGGCCCGTCAGCCCTCCTGTCATCGGTACCTTGGAGTATTTGGAGAATACGGACTGCAACCGTCCCTGTACGATAAGGCCGACAATCCCGATGATTATCAGCAGCCACCACTCTATTGTCATCGTTAATTCCTGTTTATTGGTTTCTGTATCAATAACGGCGCTTCGGGGAGGCTATTGCGTTGCCTCCCCGATAAATCGTTTGCCGTGCCGTTTCTTTCGGCGGAGGCTTACATCTCTTTCTTGTTGTAGTAGGAGTTGGCCTGCGATACGGGTGTCACCACGATTTCGTCGATATTGACGTGGGGCGGTTGCGTGACCGCCCAGAGGATGGTGCGGGCGATGTCCTCCCCCCGCAGCGGGCGGATGCCTTCGTATACCTTGTCGGCCTTCTCCTTGTCGCCGTGGAAGCGTATCAGCGAGAATTCCGTCTCCACTTTGCCCGGACGTATCTCCGTGACCTTGACGCCCGTGCCGAGCAGGTCGATGCGCATGCCGCGGCTGAGGGCGTGTACGGCGTGTTTCGTCGCGCAGTAGACGTTGCCCGCCTCGTACGCCTCGGTGCCGGCTATCGAACCCAGGTTGACGATATGTCCGCCGCCCTGCTGTGCCATCCGCTCCGAAACGATGCGGGCCATGTAGATGAACCCTTTGATGTTGATGTCGATTACCTCGTCCCAGTTCCGGATATCGCCCTCCTGGAACTTTACCAGATCGGTGGCGCGGCCGGCGTTATTGACGAGAATGTCGATGCGGCGGTACTCCTCGGGCATGGAATCCAGGGCGGCCAGGCCCCGCTGGTAGTCCCTGACATCGAAACTCATGACGTGTACCTTCGTGCCGTAGGCCTCTTTCAGCTCCTTTTTGAGCGCTTTCAGCCGGTCGGCTCGACGGCCCGCTATGATGAGGTCGTAATCGCCTGTCTGTGCGAACAGCTTTGCCGTCGCTTCTCCTATACCGGAGGTCGCTCCGGTTATCATCGCAACTTTTTTCATGACGGAATTGGAGTTTTCATATTTCCGGTAAAACTACGAATAAAGCGGCGGATATGCAATTTTGCCGTCCGATTTCGCTCAACCCCCGTTTTTTGGTTTAATTTTGCGGACGGAGGCGGGAGCATCGGGCATGTCCCGTGCGGATTATGTCCGGCGCCGCCCTCTTCAGAGTTATCGGACCGTACTGTCATGTCGCATATCAATACAGAGCTGTTTATCTCCCGTCGCATCTCCTCCCGGAAGGGGGGGCGGGAGAATATCATGGTGCGCATCGCCACGCTTACCGTGGCGGTAGGCATGGCCGTCATGATACTTGCACTGGCGGTCGTGACGGGATTCAAGCGGGAGGTGACGGCCAAGCTGGTCGGGTTCGGTTCCCATGTCCGGATAGTGAGCCTCCACTCGAACGCCTCGCTCGAAACCGACCCCGTGACGGTGGATACTGCGCTCATGGAATCCGTCGCCCGTCTGCCGCGCTTCGCCTCCGTGGCCCCCTATGCCGTGAAGGGGGGGATGATAAAGACGCCGGAAGCGATACAGGGCGTGGCGCTGAAAGGTATCGGTCCCGATTACGATACCGCTTTCCTGCAGGAACATCTTGTCGTCGGTTCGCTTCCTGCCGTGGGAGGGGAGGTACGGAGTAAGGAGCTGCTGGTCTCCGCCAATATTGCCCGGATGCTGGGGCTCGCCGTGGACGACCGGGTAGAGATGCTCTTCATCAGTTCCTCGCGGCCCGTCAGGCGCGACCGCTTCAAGGTGTGCGGCATCTACTCCACCGGTATGGAAGAGCTCGATAACGCCATGACCTTTACTGATATCCGGAACGTGCAGCGGCTCAACGGCTGGAACGGGGAACAGGTGACCGGTTACGAGGTCATGACCACCGATTTCAGCCGGCTTGACGAGTTCGCCGAGGCGGTCTACGGGGCCGTGTTCGATAACGCCGACCGCACTTCCGACGTGTTGAAGGTGGAGGATATCGTGAGTCTCAATCCCAATACTTTCGACTGGCTTCGCGCCCACAACGTCAATGCCGCGGTCATCATCGTCATCATGCTGCTCGTGGCCTTTCTGAACATGGTATCGGCGATGCTGATAATCCTCCTCGAAAAGACCTCCATGATAGGCGTGCTGAAAGCGCTGGGCATGCGGAACCGGGCTGTGCAGAAGGTCTTCATGCTGCGCTCGCTGGCCATCGTGTTCCGCGGGATGCTGTGGGGAAATGTCGTCGGGATAGGGCTGGCGCTGCTGCAGAAATATACCGGGCTGATACGGCTCGACAGTACGGGGTACATGCTTTCCCGTGTCCCGGTACATTTCGGATGGGAGTGGTGGTTTGCCCTGAATGTCGGGGTGCCCCTCGTGATGCTTGTCCTGATGGTCATTCCGGCACGGGCCGTTTCGGCGGTCAGACCGGAGCGGACCATGCGTTATCAGTGATGTGATGGAAGAGAACAGCAAAAAAACGCGGGTGCGCGAGATGTTCGACAGCATCGCCCCCAGATATGACCTGCTGAACCACCTGCTTTCGTTCGGGGTGGACAGACTGTGGCGGCGGCGTATGGTCGGCGTCGTGGCGGCCGCCGGCTGCCATACTCGATGTAGCCGCAGGGACGGGCGATGTAGCCGTCGCCCTGGCCCGCCGTCTTCCAGCGGCCCGGATAACCGGTATCGACCTTTCCGGCGAGATGCTCGCCGTGGGGCGCGGCAAGGTGGCCCGCAGGGGACTTTGCGACCGTATCGAACTGGTGCAGGGCGATGCCGAGCAACTGTCCTTTCCCGACGGGACGTTCGATGCGGTGACCATCGGATTCGGAATTCGCAATTTCGGCAGCATCGAGGCCGGTCTCGCCGAAGCCTTCCGGGTGCTTCGCCCCGGCGGCCGGCTCTGTATCCTCGAATTTTCGACGCCCCGCGGACGTTGTTTCGGCCCGCTGTACCGGTTCTATTTCCACCGTATCCTGCCGTTGGTGGGGCGCCTGATATCGAAGGACGATTCGGCTTATACCTATCTTCCCGAATCGGTGGACCATTTTCCGGATAATTTACTATTTTTGCGATTGATGGGGCAGGCAGGGTTCGCAGCGTGCCGCTCCCGCCGCCAGATGCGCGGAATCGCCTATATTTACGAGGGCAGAAAGGAATGAGAGGAAAGATTTGCATATTCGTCGCGGCGCTCGCCGCACTCCTGGCATTGCAGGGGTGCATGAGGAGGGATGCCGTCATCTTCCAAGGTATCTCCGACGTGGAGGTTTCGATGGAGGCGTCGCCCCGTGTGGGCGTCGTGCTGCTCGTCGAGAACACCTCCGGCAGGAACATCACGGTGCGCGACGCGTCGTTCGTCCTCACCTCCCGGGACGGAGGCCGTATCGCCAAGGCTCGGGTGGAGGGAGAGCTTTATCTGCCGAAACGATGCCGTACGGAGCTGTATGTGCCCTTGCAGTGTTCGCTCGACAATCCCTTGAAGGCACTCGCCGTTTTGGGAGACATCGAGGGAAATGCGCCGCTGCTCTTCGTAACGGGAGGCGTGACGGTGAAGGCAGGATGCCTGAAGAAAACGTTCGGAGTGGAGAAGATGCCTCTGTCGGAGTTTCTGAGGTATTTCGGGGAAAGCGTATCGTCCTTTCGCGGCGCTTGAATTGTGTGTTATGAGGATGAAATTGTTGGCATACGGTACGGTCGCACTTCTGGCGCTGCTCCTCTCTTTCCCGGCCGCAGGGCAGGGGATAGGGACGTTCAAGGCCCGGCTGGCCCGGCCCGGCGAATCGACGGATGCCGTGGTGACGGTTCGCGAGTACGGTTCCGCAGTCGAGGCCGTGCGGCGCTACGACAACAGCGACCGGCCGACCGAGATTCCCGGTTACCGTATCCGGATATTTTTCGATAACGGACAGAATGCCCGCAGCGAGGCATTGGCTACGCAGGAGCGTTTCCGCAGCGAGTTTCCCGGTATACCGACCTTTCTCGTTTACGAAAATCCTTCCTATATCGTGACCGTGGGTAACTGCATCACGATTGACGAAGCGCTGATGCTGTGGGACAGGGTGCGGAAGAGTTTCAGTACCGCGTTTCTCTGGCGGGGAAGCATCCCCGTCGAGGAGTTGCTGCGGGAAGAACCGGTTCCGGTACCGGAATCCGGCCTGCAGGCCGATACCGTTGCGGCAGTGACACGGGTTTTACCGTATTAATTCATTATAATAACCTACTAAAATTTAAAGACCATGAAAAAGTTAACGCTCGTTTGCATCGTGGCTATGGCCGCTTTCGTGATGACCGCATGCGGTAACAGGAACGCTAAGAAGGCTGCGGAAGTACAGGTTATCGAGACCGAGACGGTGGCTGCCGAGGCAACTGCATGCTGCGCCGCCTGCCCCTGCGAGGAGTGCAAATGCGGGGAATGCAAATGCGCCGAGGGGGTGTGCACTTGCGAGAAGTGTGTTTGCGAAGGGTGCAGTTGCGCCAAAGCTGCGAAGTGTGAGAACTGCGCATCGTGTGAGGATTGCAAATGCCCGGCAGAGAAGTGCGAGGAGTGCAAATGCGAAGATTGCAAATGTGCTGACTGCTGTGCCGAGACCGTAGTTGTCGAAGAGGCCGATACGGCGGTAGCCGAGTAGTCGCATTGCATCCGGGAGGCTGCAGCGCTTTCGGGTGAAGGAAGAAGAACGGCAGTGGGCGGTAAGCCTCGCTGCCGTTTTGTGTAAATGCGGTTTATTTGAGTATCTTTACGGTTCGTAAAAGATAAAAGATGACCGAAAACGAAGATTTCGGCTCGCTCGGGCTCTCTCCGGAGATGCTCGCCGCAGTCGAAGCGAAAGGGTTCGAGCGCCCTACGCCAATTCAAAAGCTCACCATTCCCATATTACTTGACGGCCGGAACGACATTATCGCTCAATCCCAGACGGGGACGGGCAAGACCGCCGCATACGGTTTGCCCATCCTGCAGGAACTCGTGCGCGGTGCGGGCAGCGTGCAGGCCATCGTCCTCGTGCCGACGCGCGAACTCGCCCTGCAGGTGACCGAGGAGCTGGTCTCCTACAATCGGGAGAAGCGGCTTTCTATCGCGGCCATATACGGCGGAGCCTCCATGAGCGAACAGCTCAGGCGGCTGGCGAAGGGGGCCGATATTGTGGTGGGGACGCCGGGGCGCGTGCTCGACCACATCCGGCGCGGGACGCTCGACCTGTCCGGCATCCGCTACCTCGTGCTGGACGAGGCTGACGAAATGCTGAACATGGGATTCATCGAGGATGTCGAGGAAATTATGTCGCATACGCCCGGAGAGCGGCGCGTCCTGCTCTTTTCGGCGACCATGCCGCAGCGTATCGTGAACCTTTCGCGGACCTACATGCGCGACGTGGAGATGCTGCGCGTGGAATCGGCCCGGCTGACGGCCGACCTGACCGACCAGATTTATTTCGAGGTGCGCGAAGCGGACAAGTTCGACGCCCTGACGCGTATCATCGACATCACTCCCGAATTTTATGGCATCGTCTTCAGCCGCACGAAGGTGGGGACGGACGAGCTGGTGAACCGGCTTCTCGAACGGGGATACGCGGCCGAGGGCCTGCACGGCGACGTGTCGCAGGCACAGCGTGAAAAGGTACTGCGTAAATTCCGTAACAGGCAGGTAAATATCCTCGTGGCTACGGACGTGGCGGCGCGGGGTATCGACATCAACAACCTGTCGCACGTCATCAACTATTCGCTGCCGCAGGATTCGGAAAGCTATGTGCACCGCATCGGGCGTACAGGCCGGGCCGGGAATCAGGGAACGGCCATTACGTTCATCTCCTCTTCGGAGATGCGGCAGTTTGGCTTCCTGCGCCGCGATATCAAGGCCGACATCCGCAGGCAGGATTTGCCTACGCCGCAGGATATTGTGGCCGTCAAGAGGCAGCGCATCAAGGAGGAACTGCGGGAAATCGTCGAGGGGGACAACTATGCGGATTACGGCGATATGGCCGAGGAGCTGTTGGCTGCCTATACGCCGGAAGTGGCGTTGGCTGCCCTGCTGCGCCTCGCTTTCCGGAGCGAGCTCGATGAGTCGAACTATCCCGAAATACGCTCCTTCTCGGTAGACAGGCGGGGAACGGCGCGGCTCTTCCTCGCCGTCGGCCGGAAAGACGGTTACGACGTACGGAAACTCGTGGCCCTGCTCAAACGCGAGTGCGGCCTGCGGGACAAACATATCAACGATGTGAAGCTCGGCGACAGCTATTCTTTCGTCAGCGTTCCCTTCGAGGATGCCGAGCAGGTGGTGCGTCGGCTGAACAAACTGCGCCGCGGTACGCGTCCTCTGGCGGAGATAGCCCAATCGGTCGGCGGGTCCGACGGACCGCGCGGCCGGGAAAAGGA
>OBAE01000346.1_pt1 | contig 38948 bp, 39 predicted proteins | sample 1517641 | NCBI WGS metagenome assembly OBAE01 (sample SAMN04571701, study PRJEB22368) | human gut metagenome | biome: human gut; material: stool | host: Homo sapiens | place: Luxembourg | collected 2012-08-30 | reverse complement strand
TACAGACAGACAAAAATAAAGGCTTTGGATAATAATTTACTTGTGATAAGAAAAGTTATCACGAGTTATGATAACTTTTCTGCTATCAATGCAATCATAATTCTTTACTTTTTAAGAGTGGGTACTATATTTTCATTCCTCTGGACTTCTTGGGGTTGTCCGCTTTCAGGCTCTTGTCTTGCGCCTTGTCCTGCTTCTCTTTCTGCTTGGCGGTAGGCTTTTGCTGCCCCTGTTTCAACGGCTCTTTTCCCTGCTTGGTGGCTTCGTTGGTTTTGCCCTCTGTATTGACCGCTACCTGTGTCCGGCTCTCGGCGGCGGGGGTAACGTCTTTCGGCTGCATTTTGTCGGGTGATTTGCCCTGTGCGCTTGGCTGCACATGACCGTTGAACTCCACGCCCTTGCCGTCCTTTAGCCCGGCTACCTGCTGCCCCTGCTGCAAGAACTGGACGGCGGCACGGGGCAGGAACTCCAAGCCACGCTCCACCGCACTGACCTGCAAATAGGCACTGCGCCGTGTGCCGTCCCTGAATTGCAGGTTTTCCATTTTGACCGCTTGCCCGGCTTCAAAGGCGGCTTTCTGTTCCGGGCTGACTTTCACGTTACAGATTGTATCGGGGCATTTCCATTTGTCTGCCCGCATGTATTCCAGTTCGTGCGTGTACCTGTCCCGGCTGACGAACACGGGGATTTGTTCGCCGCTTTTCGGGTCTTTGATTTGTGCGATGCCGCCCAAGTTGCCAGTACCCTGCAAGTTGCCCTGTTCCTGCTTGGTGAAGTCGTGTTCATGGAACGGGCGTTGCAACAGCTTTTCATCCTGCTGTACGCCATGCAGCTTGGGTACTACCGTACCGTCCTTTGCCTGATAGAAAGAGAGCTTGACATCGGTAGGTTTGAGGTAAAAGCCGCCTACCGTCCCCGAAACGGTGTAGGTGTTGCGGGACTTGTAGCCACGCATCACCCGGTCGAAGTCTTTCGTGTTTTTCAGGGTGTCGGCGGTGATGCCGACTTTTTTCAGGTTCTCCCAGTCGATTTTTGACGGGTCGAAGCGGTAGCCCTGCTTGAACTCGTGGAAGTCGGGCTTCGGCACTCGAAGCATTTCAGCCTGCTTGTCGCCCTCCGGTGTAGGGTTGCGGTGGTTGTCCTCGATTGCCTTTGCCTGCTGTTCCGCTTCGGATGCCTTTACGCTGAAAAGTTCCAGCCCGGAAGTGTCCTGAAACTTGCGGAAGAAATTGGAAAGGAAGTTGCTGAACACATCGCTGTTCTTGTCCACCTGCATGAACTCGCCGCCGTGTGTCGGCGGCACGGTCTGCAAATTGCCCTCCTTGTCGATACCCTTGACGGCACTCACCTTGCCCTGCTGTTTATCCAAGACCAGCAGCACGTCTTTTTCCTGCCCCTCTGCGGGCGGGGTCATTCTGTTTGCCATAAATAATTGGAATTTTAGTGGTTACGGGAATAGTCCCGCCCAAAGATAGCCACTAAATATGCTATATTTGGATAGGCAGAAAAGAGTGTCCGCATTTGTCCTGCGCTGTCCCGATTTGTCCGGGTGGATGAAATTCTGCGGTTAATGGTTGCAGAATTGGAAACGGGCATAAAAAAAGAGAGCGAAGTTAACCACTCTCTTTCAATGAACCCTTTGTGAACCCTTTAATAGATTAGCGGGGAACGCTGTTTGAGCATTATCGCGCTTCGTTAGTAATCTGTTATTACACTTGTTTCAAATCCCCGATAGATTGGGGGACATTTCTATGTAAGGAATAGTTTTTAGAATATGGATGTTATCTATTGCTTCTTTACCACCCAATGCCAATGCCGGTACAAGCCATGGAAATCATAGGGAAATAAAATAATTCATCGTCCTTATTATCAATCACTTGAATATTTCTTGTTTTTCTCTATTTTTGCCATATTTTACCCATTTTCTGTTATTCAGCATACTTTTAGTACACTTTGAAATATCATTTTCTTTTGTACCTTTGCATCCGCAGAAAACAAAAGAAAATCAACTATTTAGTGTAATTACTCGGTTACAGTATCAAAATCGGGATAAAACCTCTAAACAATGGCAAAGTTAGAAAATAAAACGAAAGAAAACCCCAATCTGAAGCAAAATAAGCTCTCGGACGGTAGAATAGGCTTTTACTTAGAGTATTATTTCTTCCTCAAATTATTAAAAGTAATACTGGCAAAAAGAAATACCCTTTATTCTTTTCGCCAGTACCTATATCTTGCAGTCAACAGAAAAAAGTTTAGTACGGTTTGGATATATAGACAAAAAACAGACTAAACTCCAAACATGGAAATTCAGATATTTTTTATACATTTCTCTTATATACAAATGATAGCCGAATTCAATTCATATATGAGTAACATAGACATAGACTTCTTCAAGGAGTTGTGTCTGAAACATGGAGAGTTACGACATTATAAAAAGAATGAGTTTATTCTCCATGAAGGTGATGCTTGTTCTTTCTTCGGGTTTATCTTGTCAGGCGTAGTCAAATACAGTTGCACCAACCGGACAGAAAACAAGCTGTATAATGTCGGTTTTTCCTTTCCAAATGAATTTATAGCCGATTATCCCACTTGCTTATATGGCATGAAATCAGAATTGAATATACAGGCGATAATCCCGTGCGAGATTTACATCTGTTCTTCTGCATTCTTACAGCAAAAATTCAAGGAAAATAACGAAAACCAACGGATAGCCCGTATCGCAGCCGAACAGATGTTTTTCCAATCATATTCACGTTATTTGGATTTATTCAGATTCACACCGGAAGAGCGTTACCTCCAACTTTTAAAAAAATGCCCTGCAATCCTCCAAATGGTATCACTAAAAGAAATAGCATCCTACCTCAAAATTACACCCGTACACATGAGCCGAATCAGACGCAAGCAAAGTTTTGACAACAAAAAATAAACATAGGTTTAGAAATTTACATTCATAACAATATTCCAAGAGTATCTTAATCTGCCAAAGGATTCTTCTTTTTATCTTTGTCTTATCTTTGGTTGGTTCAACGAAGAGACAAAATAAAGATTGAATGAGTTAAACAAGAGATTAAAAGAGAATATGAAAACAAAAGAAATTCTTGGAATACTTATGCTATTCCTCTGTACATTCAGCTTTATAAGCTGCGACGATGATAATGAACAGACAAATGAATTAACCCCCGAAGCACTTTATCAGACTTCATGGCGTGGAACAGGGCATTGTGAAGCTTGGGCAGTACAAAATATGGGGGTCGGTATGCAATTTGTAGATACTCGGAAAGGGAAAGTAAATTGGGAAGGTTACGATGAAATTGATATTACTTATACAATAGAAGGGAAATATATCACATTTAATAGTAATGCTTTATATTTGGGTGGAGCCCCTTGGGTTATCAAAAGCTATACCCAAAAACATATAACCATTATACAGAATGAAATTAGTCCAGATAAAGAGAAAGTAGCTACAATTGAATTAGAAAAAATAGATTAAACTGAATCATGGGAACATTAGGTTGCATAAATGTATGTTACAACAGAACAAAGAGAACCGTGAGATTCGCAAATTGAGCAAAGAAAGGATGAAAGAACATCATAAATACCTTGTAAACAAAGGAAAAAATACAGATTCATCTAAAATTCCTTTATGTGCTATTATCGGGCTGGTCTATAGGATGAAATACAAGGAAAAGAGATTCACCTTGTTCTCTTGTATAGGATTGTTTATTGGGATAGGATGAGCAATTTATATGCTGCTAATAAGGTCAATATAAATCAAAGTAATATGAAACTGAAATATATATTGAATACTATACTATTTGTTTTGGCATTATCTTTTTTGTCTATGTGTATATTTAAGACTACAGAGTTAAGTTTAAAATGTATGCAATTTGCTGTATCTATCTCCTGTATAGGAGCAATGTTTTCTACAAAAAGGTATAGATACATATTTGCATCTATTGCATTAATCATTATAGGAATATCTTTTTTACTTTAAATGTCCATAATAACGATAATAATTTGATTGTTGCTAATGGTATAATAATAAGTCCAGTCCAAAGATAGCAACTAAAGACGGGGGCAAGGGATGCCCGAATTTGTCCTGCGGTGCTTGAAATTATACGGGTGCGGTAAATCTCCAACTGTTGGTCGGAGATTTAAAACGGGTACAGAACGAAGTTAATCGCTCGCTTTAGATGAGCTATTTGTGAGCCATTTGTGAAGCGTTTCCTATTTTGTCAATAAGATAAGAATGAACGATATATACATAATCAAGGCTGAAATATAGCTTATTTTGGAGCGTTTGTGAAGCGTTTGACAAGCCTTTAATTGTGTTCCTTATTCTCCTATTACCAAGTGACACGACAGAAAGAAAACATCTTCGACAAAATATTTGTTATGTTTTTGCATGTAATTACATATTATACTATCTTTGCAGATAGAAACAAAGTACATAAATATGGCTTCATTCAGGAAAGAGATACTTGGGCAGATTGAACGGATAGATACCGGGCGTATATTCACGTTCCGGGATTTGTCGTTTGAAACGGAAAAGACCGCTAATGTTGCGGTGCTGCTCTCCGAACAGAGCCGCAAAGGGGTACTGGTACGGGTTGAAAAGGGTGCGTACTACCGCCCCAAGAAATCGGTCTTAGGATTGGGGAAGCTGCCCGTCTATCAGGATGAACAGTTTCGTTATCTTACCGAAAAACTGAACGGCTATATTACGGGGGCTTACGTCTATAACAAAATGGGGCTGACCGAACAGGTCGCCACAACCATAACGATAGCCACTCCCTATCCGGTGCGCCGTTTCCGTTTCAAGAACTTGGATATAGAGTGTGTGAAAGCCTATTGCACGGACTACTCGGATGAAAGCCTTGTACCGTACTTGCGACTGCTCGATGCGATAAAGGACATGAAGCGCATACCCGGAACAACCGGGCAGGACATCTACAACCGGGTCAAGAACCAATATTTCAACGGATATAGTCTGCCGGAACTGGAGAAAATCGTATCTTTGGCGAAAAGTTACCCGCCACGTGTCAGAAAGACTGTTGCAGATATACTGGGCGACATCAGACAAACCGTGTTGCAAACGGAAATGGCAAAGACCATTCTTCCCACGACACGGTTCAATTTGGATTATAAAACGGCATAAGATAGAGATATGGATTTACATTCGGATAAGGAAGCGTTCAAGGAAATCATCGCACTGGCGGCTGAACAGTTCAGCTACGAGCAGTCGCACGTGGAAAAGGATTACTGGGTATCGAAGATACTGCGGGATATTTCTCTGTCCGAATATGCCAATAAGACCTACTTCAAGGGTGGCACTTCGCTTTCCAAAGCCTACGGGCTGATAGAACGTTTCTCGGAAGATTTGGACTTGTTCGTGTTCACGGGTGATAAAAGTGCGTCCAAGCAGGCTGAAAAGACATTGAACAAGAAACTTTCCAAACACATCGCCGAACTTAACAGCGACATATACAAGGATGATTTGTCGGAAACGGGCGGCAACTACCGCAAGCTGTATTTCTCGTATGAAAATGTATTTCAAGGCGTGGGATTGAAAGAACATTTGGAAGTGGAAATAAAGTCCTGCGACCTGCCGGACAAACAACAAATGTTCTACCCTGCGGACAAACAGACAATCAAACCGATTGTGACTGCTTTTCTTGAAAGCATCGGGCAAGAGGAACTGATAAGTACCTACGGGCTGGAAAGTTTTGAAGTGCAGTGCATCAACCCCCGAAAGACTATCTGCGACAAGATTTCAAGGCTGGTAAAGTTATCCTACAACGAGGATGCCGCCGCACTATTGGCAAAGCATATCCGTGACGTTTACGACTTGTCGGCACTCTACCACAATCAGGAATACAATGACTACTTATATTCGGAAGATTTCTTGGATGCCATGTACCGGGTAACAATAGAGGACGGACTAAACAAAAACTCCCGTTCGCACTTGTCACTGGCTGATGCACCGATATTCAAGGATGCCGAAGCGGTCATGGCGTTGCCCGAAGTGGCTACGGCGTACACTACCGATTTGAAGAAGCTGACTTTTGACAAAAGCAGGATGCCGCCGATAGGCAAGGCGGTGGAAGCATTGAAGAACCTACACGAAATACTGGTGCGTTTTGAAGCCTACCGCACCCAAAAGCAAAATGAAGAACAACCGTAAAGCTACATCGGCTGTTCTTCACTCCATACATTATATTATATACAGCTATTCTTCCTCTTTTATCAAATGGCATAGCTCTGGGTCGTTCTTAATCCGGGTTATCTCGTCCTCGACAATCTGCCGGACTTCCTGCCGGATGCGGTCGTAGTTGGCTTGTATCTCTTCCTGCATCCGGTCGTTGCCGTCCTTGTCGGTGAAGTCGATTATCTGCGGCAGCTTCACGTAACGGGCGGTTTCCTGCTTCACCTTTTCATTGTCCACCACGATTTCACAGTGGAAAATCTTCTGCTCTATCCGTTCATCGAAGTTGTCCGCTACCGCCCCCACGAACATGCCTTGCGTGAGGTTGGATATTTTACTGGCGGGTATCAGGCTGTCCATTTGGGTGCTTATCGAGGTGGACTTCTCCCGCTGGTTTATCGTCATGCTCTGCCGCTTCTGCAACACCTTTCCGAAACGCTCCGACAGTATTTTTGCCGTTTCACCGACTACCTGACCGCTAAACACGTTACCCACAGTATTTTGGATTACTTTGCTTTCCTTGTCGCCATAGTCACGTGTAAGCTGACTGTAATCCTGAAAGCCCAGCAGAACCGCCACTTTGTTGCTTCGTGCGGTGGCAATCAGATTGTCAAGCCCACGAAAATATATGGTCGGTAGTTCATCTATTATCACCGAACTTTTAAGCTGACCTTTCTTGTTTATCAGCTTCACGATACGGGAATTATACAGCCCCAGTGCCGCCGAATAGATGTTCTGACGGTCGGGATTGTTGCCGACAACCAAGATTTTAGGCTCTGCCGGGTTGTTGATGTCCAGTGAAAAATCATCGCCCGTCATTACCCAGTAAAGTGCCGGGCTTATCATCCTTGAAAGCGGGATTTTCGCACTGGCTATTTGCCCCTGTAACTGTTCGACCGCCGAACTCTCCCAAGCATCCACGAATGGAGAAAGGTAGTTCTCCAGTTCGGGATAGCTGCGCAAAATCGTGAAAACATCGGCGTATTTCTTGTTCAGCAGTTCTATGGCATGGGGAAACGTGCAATACTTACCGCCCTGATAGATGCGCAAATACCAAATTATAGCCGCCAAAAGGATAATCGGACTTTCCACGAAAAAGTCACCCTGCTTGCTTATCCAAGAGCGGTTCAAGTTGAGCATAATCGTGTAGCTGGCTTCGTAGGCATCCGCAATGTCCGACATAAAGCTGGCATTTATCGGGTTGCATCGGTGGCTCTTGCGGGGGTCGTCAAAATTGATAATGTAAAACTTCGGTTTTACCTTGTAACCGTCCAAGTGATTAAGTAGGTGATTGTAAGCAATTTCCGAAAGGTCGGGAAACTTGTAATCATAACAATAGAGTGCGAAACCTTTCTCGATTTGCTGTTTTATGTAATTATTTACCACCGCATAGGATTTCCCGCTGCCCGGAGTTCCTAACACGATGCTCGCACGAAAAACATTTACAACGTTAATATAGCCGTTGTTCCATTTCTTTTTATAGTAAAACCGGGTCGGCAAATTTACGGAATACTCGTTTTCGATAAGCCTTGTTTCCTGCATGAAACTTTCGTTCTCGGTATTAAATACATCATCCATTAAATTGTTTTTCAATAATCGGGACATCCACGTACCTGCCATAAGCATACAGATGTAACCCGCCGACAGCGTGGTGATGTAAAACACCGTACCAGTCGTATGTGGCAGGGGAAGTTCCAGCATCCACCAGTTCAGGAAAAACAGCACCACACCCGCCGCAAGGCTGCAATGTATCTTCGCCCACGTTATTTTTTCCTCTTTCACGCCCTTAGTGCCGATACACGACAGGGCGAGGAACACCACCGAAAATAGTTTTGTCCATAAGATAGACGAGAACAGCCCGGTAGTGCGCTGGAAGTTCCAAAGTATCTTGTCTATCACTTCAAAGGTCACTCCCCACTCTTTCAGGGTGGAGTAACAGAACCAGTACACGTTTATTCCCACGAATAAAATACTGACAGCCCGCATAAAGTCCATGACCCTTGCAAGCCCTCTCAAATCATCTTCTTGCTGCATAATTGTATGTTTTTAAGTTAGTCAATACGCCTTGTGCGCTTCTTTTTCTTCTTTCTCTTTTGGCGGGCGGTGTCCTGCGGCTCGTCACCGCCTGATGCACCGCCGCCCAGCAAACCGCCGAAAGCACCCAACACGGAAGCCACGCCCGAAACGATGTCGGATTTCGGCGTGAACTCCGGCTGTTCCTGATGCGTGGATTGGTCTTGCTGCGGTGCTGACACTTCGGGCTGGTGCATCTTTCCGGTTTCGCCCGAAAAACGTTCGTTGAACACGTTCGCCGAATACTCCTTGCCCAAGCGTGAGCCGTTCAGCACCACCCGGCTGTCATAGTCGATGAACGTAACGCCATAGATGCGCCCGCTGTCATTCTGACGGAATACCACGTCAATGCCCTGCTTCCTTAACTGCTGTTCCAGTTCCCTGCGGCTGCGGGCGGTCTGCATGGCAGTGGCTACAATCTTCCGGGTGCGCTCTTTCAGCTTTCCGTTCTTAATCAGCTCGCCCGATTTCTCCATTCTGCGCTGCACTGCTTCATAGCCCACCGACTTGCCGATGCGGGAAGCCTTTACCGGGTTGCCCACCTTTTCGCCCTTGTCATTCATGGCGGAATAGACAATGCCCTGATAGGGCTTGCCGTTTACCTCGCCTTTGACTTCCTCGGCACATATATTATAGGTAGCAAGCAAAGCCTTGTACTCCCCGAATGACTGGAAGCGGTAGCCGTAGCAAGCCGCTTTCACGGTATTGCCGATTTGGTGTTTCACGTCCCCGGCGGTGTAGTCCACCTTTTTAAGTTCCGGGCGTTCCGTCCTCGTTTTCTTCTCTGCCGGGTGCAGGTTATATTTCTGCTCCAATTCACGGGTGATTTGCTTGCTGCGCCGATGCTCGAACCTGTCATTCAGCGGTCTGCCGTTCTCGTCCACCCGCAACCCTACGATGTGGATATGGTGGCGGTCGATGTCTGTGTGCTTGTACACCAAATAAGGCTGGTCGCCATAGCCCAACTTCTGCATATACTCCCGTGCGATGTCGGAAAGTTGGCTGTCCGAAAGTCTGTCTTCCGGGTGCGGATTTATGGAAATATGAAGTATCGGCTTCTTGGTGGATAGCTGGACGGGCATCTGCATTTCAAAGCTGCGCATACACTCGCCGATGCTGAAACGCCCGTCTTCGCTTAACAGCATCCGGTTGGAGAAAAGCACCTTTGCTTCCTCGCTGTCCACCTTGTTTTGGTTGTAAGCCAGTGCGCCGAACATATTGCCGCCCGTGCTTATTTTGGCAACCATAGTTCCTTACATTCATTGGTTAATGCAATGACTTGGCGGTTCAGTGCCGCCAGTTCGGTGGTCGCTTTCTCCAGTTTATAGAGAAAAGCCAGTGCCTTTTTCTCCGAAAAGTTGCTGTGCAACGCCTTTACAACTTGGTTGTAATTGACCGCTACCGCCCGGAACTGGGCGTAAAATTCGGTCAGCCGGGTGCAGTATTCTACTGCCGACTTGTCCACTTTCACCACCCGGAACGGTTCGCCGAACAACCGGGCGGCGATGAAACGGGACTTGCTCGTAACGCCAGACTGCTCCCACTGCGAGAGGAAGCGGGCGTTCTCCCGGTCATTCAGGTAAAGGACATGGCGGTGCTTCGCCGGGTCTGCGAGGGCGGGGCGACCGCCCTTGTTGGTTCTTCTTGTTTCCATACTTCTTTGAATTAAAAAATTACGACTTCGGAGTGATTTTTACCCCCGCAAGGGGCAAGGCGTTTTCAGGCACGGAAAACGGTTCTATGTGCCATAGAACACACCTTGCTATTTTCTGACGAAAATCGAAATCCGTCACGGACGGATTGGGGTTAGCGTGAAGCGGTAAGCCCTGCCGTTCACCAGCCCGGTTTTACACCTGCGCCCCCTGCGGTTCGTTACTCCGCTGCAAAGTAACGGTGATTTATAATGCTGTAAAATAGGCGGTTGGTGGACAAATCGGGACAGCGCAGGACAAATCGGGACAAGGTTTTCAGGGGACGTTTTTTCTCCCTTTTTTTGCATCGGATTTCAAGATTGAAAGCAAGATTGAAAGAAATATTCCAATCAGGAAAGAATGATTGAAAGCATGATTTCAAGAAAGCATGATTGCATTATTTCAATATTCCAAGAAAGCATGAAAGCAAGAAAACAAGATTGAAATAAAACAGTCTTTCAATATTTCAAGATTGCAACATGGAAAGAATGAATGATTGAAAGCAATAAATAAATCTATCAACCAATAATGAACGAAAGCAATATGGAAAACGAGAAAACACCCCTTTATGTCGCCTTTTCCACCCAAAAGGGCGGGGTCGGCAAAACCACCTTTACCGTGCTGGCGGCGAGTTACCTCTATTACCTCAAAGGCTACGATGTGGCGGTGGTCGATTGCGACTACCCCCAACACTCCATTGCCGGGATGCGAAAGCGGGATGCCGAGCAGGTCGGGGCGGATGAAGATTACAAGCGCATGGCGTATGAACAGTTTACCCGGCTGGGGAAGAAAGCCTACCCGGTACTGTGCAGTTCACCTGAAAAGGCGATTGCAACGGCTGACGAACATATAGCCGCCGGACACGTGCCGGATATAGTGTTTTTCGACCTGCCCGGCACGGTGAACAGCGAGGGCGTGATAAACTCCCTTGCGGGCATGGACTACATCTTCACCCCCATTTCAGCCGACAAGGTGGTGCTGGAAAGCAGCCTGTCGTTCGCAATGGCTATCCAAAAGCTATTGGTAAAGAATGAAGCCTGCCGACTTGCCGGGCTGTACCTATTTTGGAACATGGTGGACGGGCGGGAGAAAACAGACCTTTACACCGCCTACGACAAGACGATTAAGGAACTGGAACTGCCGCTGATGAAAACCTTTATCCCCGATACCAAACGCTACAAAAAGGAACTGGTGGCGGATAAAAAAGCGGTGTTCCGCTCCACGCTCTTTCCCGCCAGCCGCCCGCTGGTAAGGGGAAGCAACTTGGAAGAACTGATAACCGAAATAGTGTACTACATCAAATTACAATGATATGGCAAAGCAAAGCGGCGGGATGCCGAAGATAGACGAGGATTTCATGAAAGAACTTATCTCGCAGGGCGTACCAGCCAAGCGGGAGAGTCAGCCGGATGATGCACCGCAGCCCGGCGGCGAAACGGAAACCGCTCACGAAGGACGGCAGACTGAAACGGTACGGGTGGAGAAACCGACACCCCGCAAGCGCAAGGGTGGCACGGGTGACTACCGGGAAACCTACTTTCAGAAAGTGGAACTGACCGACAGACAGCCTTTGTACGTGAGCCGCACGACACACGAGAAGCTGATGCGTATCGTGACGGTGATAGGCGGGCGCAAGGTGACGGTAAGCAGCTACGTGGAAAACATTCTGCTGCACCACTTCGAGCAGTACCAAGACGAGATAAACACCCTGTATGAAAGCCACTTCCAAAAACCTGTATAGCTATGGTGGTCTATTGCATACTTACCGGGCTTTTGGTGTACTATATCGCCCTATGGCTGTGGTATCGTTACACGGACAGCCGGACATCACCGGGCAAAACGGATGATGCGCTACTTCCACGAAACGAGGTTTCAGGCTACACGCTGATAGGTGAAAGCCGATACAAAGGTGGACTAATCGGGACAGCGCAGGACAAATCTGGACACCTCCCGCAAGCGGCTGAAAATGATACTATTTTTGCGCCGCAGGCTGACGGACTGCCGGAAGAAGCACCCGGTTACGAGAATGACGAACCCGACTACGAGGACGAGGAAATAGCCGGGTACATGGACGGTGACGATGATACCGGGCGGGCTACGGGCGTGAGCTTTGACGAACTGGGCGAAGCGGTACGCACGGCGAACGCCGACAACCCCACCGAAGCTGAACAGCGGCAAGCCGCCGGGACACTGGCAAGCATTGAGGGGACGAACCTCTACGATGCGGTGGTGGAGAACATCAACGGCGGGCTGGCAAAGGTGGCGGAACTGCTGGGACGCAACGAAGCGGAACTGACTACGGCTGCTCCTGCCGGAACTGGCAACATAAGCGAGGAACACGAAGCGTTCGACATGAATGATTTCCTATAATATAATAATGTGTAACAATATGAAGCAACGTGACTACGGTTGATTGGCAACCTGAAAACCAAACAGACAAACGGGACTATCCCCGACCACTAAAATTTCAAATTATTCACCAGCCGGGAAAGGCGGACTTCCCACCCGCCGCCCGGCATTAAAAACAAATCACAATGAGAAAGAGAATCTTTTTGTCGGCGGCTATCCTTGCCGCTGCGGTAAGTGCCTACGCACAGGGCAACGGGCAGGCGGGCATCACCGAAGCCACGAACCTAATCACCGGGTATTTCGACCCCGGAACAAAATTAGTGTACGCAATCGGGGCGGTCTGCGGCTTGATTGGCGGGGTAAAAGTATATAACAAATTTTCAAGCGGCGACCCCGATACCTCAAAGACCGCCGCCAGTTGGTTCGGGGCGTGTATCTTCCTGATTGTCGCCGCCACTATCCTGCGGTCGTTCTTCCTATAAACCAGCGGCTATGTCTGAATATCCGGTAAACAGGGGTATCGGAAAGCCGGTGGAGTTCAAGGGGCTGAAAAGCCAGTACCTTTTCATTTTTGCAGGCGGCTTGCTTGCCGTCTTCGTGGCGTTCATCGTCCTGTTCATGGCAGGCGTGAACCAGTGGCTATGTATCGGTTTCATCGTGTCGGCTTCGCTGCTGCTCGTGTGGCAGACGTTCCGGCTGAATGCCCGATACGGTACACACGGGCTGATGAAAGCTGCCGCCCGCAAAAGACACCCCCGCTTCATTATCAGCCGAAAGGCGATACCCCGACTGTTCAACTACAAAAGAAGAAAGGAAGAAAGAACATGAGGAATACATTAAAGGCTACCACGCTGGAGAGGAAGTTTCCCCTTTTGGCGGTGGAGAACGGCTGCATCATTTCAAAGGATGCCGACATCACGGTGGCTTTCCGGGTGGAACTGCCCGAACTGTTCACCGTCACCAGTGCCGAGTACGAAGCCATACATTCGGCATGGTACAAGGCTATCAAGGTGCTGCCCGACTACTCCATAGTACACAAGCAGGACTTCTTCATCAAGGAGAACTACCAGCCCGATACCGAAAGGGACGAGCTTAGTTTCCTGTCCCGGAGTTTTGAACGGCATTTCAATGAACGCCCGTTTCTGAACCATTACTGCTACCTGTTCCTGACGAAAACGACAAGGGAAAGAAGCCGCCGACAGAGTGACTTCTCCACCCTCTGCCGGGGCAGGATTGTACCGCAGGAGATAGCCGACAAGGAAGCGGCAACAAAGTTCATCGAGGCGGTCGGGCAGTTTGAACGAATTATGAACGACAGCGGGTTTGTCACCCTTACCCGGCTGGCGGCATCGGAAATCACCGGGCAGGACGGAAAGGCGGGCATCATCGAGAAATACTTCTCGCTATCACAGACCGATACCACCTGCCTGAAAGACATCGGGCTGTACCCGGAAGAAATGCGTGTCGGGGACGATATACTGTGCCTGCACACGCTTTCGGACGTGGAAGATTTGCCCGGCAAGGTCGGGACAGATACACGGTTTGAAAAGCTGTCCACCGATAGAAGCGATTGCAGGTTAAGTTTTGCCGCCCCGGTGGGCGTGTTGTTGTCGTGTAACCACGTCTATAACCAGTATATTTTCATAGACGACCACGCCGAGAACCTGAAAAACTTCGAGCAGACCGCCCGGAATATGCAATCACTCTCCCGCTATTCCCGTGCCAACCAAGTGAACAAGGAGTGGATAGACGAGTACCTGAACGAAGCCCACAGCAAGGGGCTTGTATCGGTACGCTGCCACTGCAACGTCATGGCATGGAGTGACGACCGGGACGAACTCAAACGCATACGCAACGATGTGGGAAGCCAGCTTGCCTTAATGGAGTGCAAGCCACGCCACAACACGGTCGATACGCCCACGCTCTTTTGGGCGGGCATACCCGGCAACGAAGCCGACTTCCCCGCAGAGGAAAGTTTCTACACATTTTTGGGGCAGGCTCTCTGCCTGTTCGTGGAAGAAACGAACTACAAGAGTTCGCTTTCGCCGTTCGGTATCAAGATGGTGGACAGGGTAAGCGGTCGCCCGCTGCACATTGATATATCAGACCTGCCCATGAAGAAAGGCATCACGACCAACCGCAACAAGTTCATACTTGGGCCGAGTGGGTCGGGCAAGTCTTTCTTCACCAACCACATGGTGCGCCAGTATTACGAGCAGGGTGCGCACGTGCTGCTGGTAGATACGGGCAACAGCTATTGGGGGCTGTCCCAGCTTATCCACAACCGTACGCACGGCGAGGACGGGATTTATTTCACCTACACGAACGAAAACCCGATAGCGTTCAACCCGTTCTATGTCGAGGACGGGGTATTTGACATCGAGAAGAAAGAGAGTATCAAGACCCTTATACTCACCCTGTGGAAGCGGGACGATGAAGCCCCCAAGCGGTCGGAAGAAGTGGCGTTGTCCAATGCGGTAAGTGCCTATATCGAACGGATAGGCAATGACCGTTCGGTAACGCCCTGCTTCAACACGTTCTACGAGTTTGTCCGGGATGATTACCGACAGCGGCTTGCCGAAAAGAACGTCAGGGAAAAGGATTTTGACATCGACAACTTTCTGAACGTGCTTGAACCGTACTATCGTGGCGGTGAATATGACTACCTGCTGAACTCCGACAAGGAACTGGATTTATTGCATAAACGCTTTATTGTCTTTGAATTGGATAACATCAAAGACCACAAGATTTTATTCCCGATAACAACCATTATCATTATGGAAGCCTTTATCAACAAGATGCGCAAGTTAAAGGGAATAAGAAAATTAATCTTGATAGAGGAAGCGTGGAAAGCGATTGCAAGCGCAAATATGGCGGACTACATAAAATATTTGTACAAAACCGTCAGAAAGTATTTCGGGGAAGCGATTGTGGTAACTCAAGAAGTGGAAGATATTATTTCCTCGCCCATAGTGAAAGAGAGTATCATCAACAACTCGGACTGCAAAATCCTGTTAGACCAGCGGAAATATCTGAACAAGTTCGACAGCATACAAAACCTGCTCGGATTGACCGACAAGGAGCGTTCGCAAATATTGTCTATCAACATGGCGAACCACCCCGGACGGAAGTACAAGGAAGTTTTTATTTCGCTGGGTGGTACGCAGTCGGCGGTGTACGCCACAGAAGTTTCGTTGGACGAATACTACACGTACACTACAGAGGAAAGCGAGAAAATGGAACTGTTCGCCCTTGCCGACAAGCTGGGCGGCAACCTTGAACTGGCTATCAAGCGGCTTGCGGAAAGCAAACGTAATCCCCAATCATCAACAACTTAAAAATTAGGAACATGAAGAAAATAATCCTCTTTATGGCGGTGTGCATTTGCTTTATCGGCAAGGCATCCGCCCAGTGGGTGGTGTCAGACCCCGGCAACTTGGCACAGGGTATCATTAACACCACCAAGCAGATAGTGCAAACTTCCACCACAGCCAAGAACACGCTGGACGGCTTCATGGAAGCACAGAAGATTTTCCAGCAGGGTAAAAAATATTACGATGCGCTCAAAGCGGTGCATGACGTGGTTAAGGGCGGTGTCAAGGTGAAGAAGTCCATTGAACTGGTGGCGGAAATCTCCGAAATCTACGTGCGCAATTTCCAAAACATGCTGGCAGACCCGAATTTCACGCCTGACGAACTTTCCGCAATATCGTTCGGCTATGCCAAACTGATGTCGGAAAGCTCGGACGTGTTGCAGGACTTGAAAAATGTAGTGAACATCACGGGTATGTCGCTGACGGATGCCGAACGGCTGGCAATCATCGACAACGCTTATCGAAGTTTGCTCAACTATCGCAACCTTGTGAACTACTACACCCGCAAGAACATATCCGTGTCCTACCTGCGGGCGAAGAAGAAGAACGACACCGACCGGGTGTTGGCTCTCTACGGCTCGGCGGATGAACGCTATTGGTAACATATAATATGGTACGCCTATGTTATTAGCAGCAGTGGATTTTGACAACCTGCACCAAGTGTTGCGGGTGCTGTACGATGAAATGATGCCCTTGTGCGGCAACATGACGGGGGTAGCCAAAGGGATAGCCGGGCTGGGAGCTTTGTTCTATGTAGCCGCCAAAGTGTGGCAGTCGCTCGCACGTGCCGAACCCATAGACGTGTACCCGCTGCTCCGTCCCTTTGCGCTGGGGCTGTGTATCATGTTCTTTCCCACGTTCGTGTTGGGGACTATCAACACGGTATTGTCGCCAGTGGTGAAAGGGTGCAACCAGCTTATGGAAACGCAGACTTTCGACATGAACGAGTACCGGGCGCAGAAAGACCGACTGGAATATGAAGCCCTGATGCGAAGCCCCGAAACGGCTTACCTCGCATCGGACGAGGAATTTGACAGGCAACTGGAAGAATTGGGCTGGTCGCCCTCCGACATGGTGACTATGACGGGTATGTATATGGACAGGGCGGCTTACAACATCAAGAAGTCCGTCCGGGACTGGTTCAGGGAATTGCTGGAAATGCTCTTTCAGGCGGCGGGGCTGATTATTGACACGCTGCGGACATTCTTCCTAATCGTGTTAAGCATACTGGGTCCGCTGGCGTTCGCTATTTCCGTCTATGACGGTTTCCAAAGCACGCTGACCCAGTGGATTTCACGCTATATCTCCATTTACCTGTGGTTACCCGTGTCTGACTTGTTCAGCAGTGTGCTGGCTCGCATACAAACGCTGATGCTCCAAAAGGACATTCAGGAACTTTCAGACCCGAATTTCATTCCTGACGGGAGCAGCACCGTGTATGTAATCTTTATGATTATCGGCATCGTGGGCTACTTCACCATTCCGACTGTGGCAAGCTGGATTGTGTCGGCTGGCGGTATGTCCGCCTATAACCGCAACGTGTCGAAAGCCGGGTCGGTCGCCGGGGCTGCGGTTGGCGCAGTCGGTGGAAAGGTATCGGGAAAACTACTCAAATAAACAACATCAAATTTTTTAAGGATATGGAATTTAAGTCATTGAACAATATCGAAACGAGTTTCCGGCAAATCCGGCTCTTTGCGCTGGTATTCATCTGCCTGTGCGCACTGGTGACGGGCTTCGCCGTGTGGAACTCGTACAGCTTCGCCGAGAAGCAGCGGCAGAAGATATATGTCCTCGACAACGGCAAGAGCCTGATGCTCGCACTCTCGCAGGATATGGCGCAGAACAGACCAGTGGAAGCCAAATCGCACGTGCGGCGTTTCCACGAACTGTTTTTCACCTTATCGCCCGACAAGGGGGCTATCGAAAGTAATATCAAACGCTCGCTGTTCCTTGCCGACAAGACCGCTTTCAACTATTACAAGGACTTGGCGGAAAAAGGCTACTACAACCGGGTGATTTCGGGAAACGTCACGCAGACGGTGGAAATTGACAGCGTGAAGTGCGACTTCGACCAGTACCCCTACAAGGTGAACACCTACGCCCGGCAGTTGATTGTCCGGGAAAGCAGCCTGACGGTGCGAAGCCTTGTGACCTCGTGCCGCCTGCTCAACGCCACAAGGAGCGACAACAACCCGCACGGCTTCATTATCGAAGCGTTCACGATTACGGAAAACAAGGATTTGCAAACCATTAAAAGATAGCCGTATGGAAAGGAAACGAAACTATATCGGAAAGGTGCAGGACTGGGCGGACGACCACCTGCGCCGGATGTGCGGACGGATTACGCCGGGCAAAAGGCTGGCGGTTATCCTCGTGATGTTCTTCTTGTTCGGCGGCTTGTCTATCTACATCACCGTTTCATCAATCTATAACATCGGGAAACGGGACGGGCAAAGGCTGCAAATAGAACACATCAAACAATACCCGCTACATGATAGCGACAGTATCAACCCCTTAAACAGACCGGAATATGGACGAAGTACAGAAGAATGAGAACGGCACGACCGTACCACAAGCGGACGGGAAGCCTGAAAAGGAAAAGAAACCCAAAAAGGAACTGACACCCCAACAGGTGCAGCAGCGCAGGAAAATGATAGTCTTCCCGCTGATGTTCCTTGCCTTTGCAGGGTGCATGTACCTGATATTCGCACCTGCTGATAAAGAGGACGTGAATGTGGAAAGCGTGGGCGGCTTCAACGCCGACATACCCCTGCCCGCAGAGGACGGGATTATAGCCGACAAGCAAAAGGCATACGAGCAGGCGATGATGAACCGCAAGCAGCAGGACAAGATACAATCCTTGCAGGACTTCGGTTTCACGGGGGACAATGAAACAGAAGAACCGCAGACGGAAATCGACCTGATGCCGGAAGAAGATCCGAAGCCCCAACGGGGCGGCGGTGCTTCTTCGCAGGCTGCCTACCGGGACATCAACCGCCAGTTAAGCACGTTCTACGAAATTCCGGCGGTGGACGAAGAAAAAGAGGATTTGAAACGGCAGGTGGCGGAACTGACAGACCGACTGCAACAGCAGCAGAACGCCACGCCCACCGCTGACGACCAAATGGCTCTCTTGGAAAAGTCCTATGAACTGGCGGCAAGGTACATGAATGACGGCGGGCAGAACGGGCAGGTGGCACAAGTGCCTGTTGCTGGCGGCATTGAACGCAAGCCGGATGCGGTGACGGTACAGGCTATTAGGGAAACCACTGTATCGGGATTGCAGCAGCCCATGAGCGATGCCGACTTCATCCGGGCTTACAGCCAGCCACGAAACTACGGCTTCAACACGGCGGTAGGCACGGGGTACGCTATGGGAAAGAACACGGTAGCCGCCTGCATCCACCAAGACCAAACGCTGGTGGACGGGCAGGCGGTGAAACTACGGCTGCTCGAACCCATGCAGGCGGGAAATATCGTTGTGCCGAAGAATACCCTCGTGGCGGGGACGGCAAAGGTGCAGGGCGAACGGCTCGACATACTGGTGTCCTCGATTGAGTACGCTGGCAACATCATCTCGGTGGAACTCGCCGTGTTCGACACGGACGGGCAAAAGGGGCTTTCCGTACCGTCCTCTATGGAGCAGGAAGCGTTCAACGAAGCTATGGCGAATATCGGAAGCGGGCTGGGTACAAGCATATCCTTTGCCCAAAGTGCCGGGCAGCAGGTGGCTATGGACGTGACAAGGGGCTTGCTGCAAGGAACGTCCGGCTACCTCGCCAAGAAGTTCCGAACCGTGAAAGTGAAGCTGAAAGCCGGGTACAAGGTGATGCTTTACGCCAAACAACAATAATTATTTAACCACTAAAATTTCAATTAGCAATGAAACAGATTTTTGTAATGTTCGCCCTCTTGCTGGGCGTGTGTGCGGCAAACGCACAGGAAACCGACACCGTGAAGTATGCGGCTGGCAACGACTTGTACCGGGGCATTACCCGGAAACTCCCGTACCGCCAAATGGTTACGCCCTACGGCGTGGAAGTGACCTTTGCCAAGACGGTGCATATCATCTTCCCCGCCGCCGTTCGCTACGTGGATTTGGGAAGCAACCACATCATAGCGGGCAAGGCGGACGGTGCGGAGAACGTAATCCGGGTGAAAGCCACGACAGAGGGCTTTCCGGGCGAAACGAACTTCTCCGTCATTTGCGAGGACGGCAGTTTCTTTTCATTCAACGCCAAGTACGCCCGTGAGCCGGAAATGCTCAATATTGAAATGAAAGACTTCTTGGAAAATGAAGATACGTCCGACTTCTCGCATACCCGCATGAATATCTATTTCCGGGAACTGGGCAATGAAAGCCCGCTGCTGGTGAAGCTGATAATGCAGAGCATCTACAAGAACAATGACCGGAAAGTGCGCCACTTGGGTAGCAAGCGTTTCGGAATACAGTTCTTAATCAAGGGGATTTACACCTATAACGGGATGCTCTATGTACACACGCAGACGAAGAACAGTTCCAACGTGCCTTTCGACACGGACTTCATCAGGTTTAAGATAACCGATAAGAAAGTGCCCAAACGCACGGCTATTCAGGAAACGGTACTGGATGCGGTACGCAGCTACAACGAGGTGATAGAGATTGCCGGGAAATCGACCGTGCGCACGGTGTACGCCCTGCCGAAGTTTACTATTCCTGACGACAAGCTGCTGGTCGTGGAACTCTACGAGAAGAACGGCGGGCGGCATCAGACCATACGGGTGGAAAACGCCGACATCGTGAACGCAGAAGTGATTGACGAACTAAAAATCAAATAGGGAATGAAAAGACACATCTTTATAATGATGCTCTTTGCGCTGTACCTGACCTCGTTTCAGGCACACGCACAAAGATACCTGCCGGGCATGAAAGCCTTGCAGGTCACGGCGGGCATGACGGACGGGGTGCATTGGAACGCCAATACGGATTTTGCCTACCACATCGGGGCGGCGTACAGCGTTTACACCAAGAACGCCAACCGCTGGGTGATTGGTGGGGAATACCTGCACAAGAAGTATGACTACAAGGATATGAGAATACCAGTCGAACAGTTCACCGCAGAGGGCGGCTATTACCTGAAATTCCTATCGGACAGACGAAAGACCTTTTTCCTTTCATTGGGCTTGTCGGCTCTCGCCGGGTACGAAACAAGCAACCGAAGCGAAAAGCTGCTGCCGGACGGCTCTACCTTGCTGGATAAGGACTGCTTTATTTACGGCGGTGCGCTGACGCTGGAACTGGAAGCCTACCTGACAGACCGGATAGCCTTGCTTGTCAATGCAAGGGAACGGGCGTTGTTCGGCTCGGACATCGGCAAGTTCCACACGCAGGTATCTTTGGGACTGAAATTCATTATCAACTGACCGCTATATAATAATGTATATGAAGAATGTAATGTATAAAATCATCATGGGCTGCTACATCGTGGCCGCCCTTGTGCTTGTCACCGCCTGTAATGACAGTTTGGATATTCAGCAGGCGTACCCGTTCAGCATTGAAACGCTACCAGTACCCAAGAAACTAAAAGTCGGGGAAACCGCTGAAATACGCTGCCAGTTGGTGCGTGAGGGTTACTATCAGCCGACTACCTATCGGATAAGGTACTTCCAGCCGGACGGCAAAGGGAAGCTGGAAATGGACAACGGCACGGTGTTCCTGCCCAATGACCTTTACCCGCTGGAGAAAGAAACATTCCGGCTCTACTACACCTCGGCATCGACAGACCAGCAGACGATTGACATTTATATTATCGACAGCTTCGGACAGATGCAGCAACTTACACTATCATTTAATAATGACAACAGCGAAGAAGAAACGGAAACAATAACCCCCTAACAATAAAATGACATGGTAAAAATAGAATTGGATATAAAAGGTATCTCGTGGTATATAGAAACCACGTTGGAAACAGATACGGTTCCGGCAGTAGGTGACATCATTATCGTGGATAAGGACTGCATTTCCGCACGTGACAGGGCTGAATTGTGGAAAATACCGTCCAATCAGGTTTTCAAATGGGTGGACGAAGAAGAAGATATGCCCGTTATGGAATGGTTTGACAACGACACGGAAATGCTTGTCAATAAGCGGACTTGGAAATACGACATCGAGGAAGAAGAAACCGTGTGCATACTTAGTGTAAAATTTATTCACTGTGAGGATTTGTAGCTGTGATATTCGTTTAATGATACGCAAAGCGTAAATATTGGGCAGACAGCCCGCCGGGAAGCATCGGCGGGCTGTTTCCATGATAGGGAAACGAGCGGCTTCTTTGTTACTTTCTTCACCCGCTGGCAGGCTCACGGAAGAAAGTAACGGCGGCAAACAGCCGCCGTTCTCTATCAACTGATTTTAAGGCTCTTTATGGACGTGTATTTCTCTAACCACACCTTTACCTGTTCCATGTTATATTCGCCCGTTATGACCGCCGTATGGTCGTTTATGGCTACAAACCGGACACTTTCATAGCTGTTTACCCAGCCTTGCAGGGAACAGACACCCCACGTTGCAACATCTTCAAAAACACTGCGGTCTATTTGGCTGATTGGCTCACCGAAAACTACCGTCATTGTCTGAAAGTCCGGTTTGTCCTCCAACAGTTGCAAATGGCGCAACGTGCCGAACTCGTCAATTTTACGCCCCCACGCCCATACATCATTATATAAATCATCGTCCCACTGGTGCGGGCGGTCGAAACGAACTTTTACCTCTATGGTGTGTTCGTTTTCTTCTGTGTCCTCGATAACGCCCGTTACCATTAAGCCCGTAAAAATACACTCGCAACGCTTGCCGATAAGCTCCTTGTTTACTTCTGTCGTTTTCATATCCCTAAAATTTACTTATTACTCTGTTCTTTTTTCGCTATCCACCCGTCACGCCTGCGGCGGCACTCTGCCAGCGTTTTGGCTACCGTGCTGAAAAGTTCCATACCGGTATGGCGGTAATCGTACTGATAAAATGTTTGTCCCTTAAATGCGCTCAAACGGCATTTGACAAACTTTTCCTCTCCCAGTGTTTGGGTGATACTTACCCCGTTTTTGTTAAGTGACTGCATGATGTCTTATTTTTTTATGGTTATAAACTTGGTTGTTTTTAGCGGGCAGGGCTTTGACACCCCGCCCGGATTGGTTGTTATGCCGCACGGAACACAAAGCCGTCATCAAACCAGTAATCGCACATAAACAGGTCACGGGCAAACCTTTGGTAATCAAAGTATGTTTCGGCGAAGTCGGGAAGTTCGTAGCACTCGGCGACTATTTGCGTGGCAAAATCTTCTTCATCGTCATATTGTCCTATATACTCGTCTTGAAAGGCTTTTATCAAGTCGTCTGCATCTTCTTCGCTCAAATCATGGCTTTTATAGTTGCACCACACGAAAAAGGCTTCCTGTTCGGTGTCGTTCAAATCTTCCACCGCATCACGCAAGGCGAAGAAGTTTTCAGAAATCCAGCTTTCACCGATTAAGCCCTCCGGCACGTTCTCCCAGTCTTGAAACATATATTCCGCATCTTCTTCGTCCTCGTGCAGTTCCCGGCAGGCTTCGTAAAATTCTTCCTTGTCTGAATAGTCCGAAAGGTCGAGCCATGCGCCGTACAATGAACCGTTGTTATACTTGGCGTAAGTGCCTACATAAACCCTTGCTTCTGATAATGTCGTTGCTTCCATGATTGTAATTTTTTTAAGTTTATGCGGATTTGAGAGGTGAGGGAGTTGAAGTTTCACTGAACTTTTTTCCTGTTTCCCGTAAATCCGACTTTTTTTTTATGCGTCTTCCGGTCGGGTCGGTCGTTTTCGTTTCACATAGGCGTAAAAGGGTAGTGTTTAGAGTTTGCAAGGTTTTGGGCAAAAAATACCTCGCAAGGCAGGGAAGATTTTTCGCCAAACCGGAACGGCTCGACCTTGCAAAATCGTGAAGAACACGTAACTACCTTTGCCTATTGAAATGATTAAAACGACCGTCCCAGCTGGGGGACTGCGTAAGAGGAAGATTTACAGATAGGGAAACAGGGGAAAAGTGCCTGTTCTCTTTCGTCTTTTAGGGAACACTCCATGCGGGCAGGAAAGGCAAGGGTATTGTGAGTTTGCTTGCAAGACGCTTGTGCGGGTTTCCAACGGCTCTTTTCACGAAATACAGTCAGCCATGCCACGCACGGCTGGCGTTTCGGGGAATGTGCCAATTGGAAAAAGATATAAAAAATGCGGGTAGTCGGTGGACTGCCCGCAAGGTAAAAGAATGTAATTTATTGGAATATAGTTTGTTAAATGGAATTTCGTTACTAAAATCGTTACCTATTCTGTTACCAACAGTATATAGGTAACTAAAAACTCACATGGCGACTTCCTTGTAAATTTTCTCGATGCCGACAAACTTCTTGTCAAGCCCCTGCATATCGCTGCCTATCTTGCTGTTGGTGATGCGGGCGTAAATTTGCGTGGTTTCTATATTTGTGTGTCCCAGCATCTTGGACACCGTTTCAATGGGTACACCCTTTGACAACGTGGTGGTCGTGGCGAACGTGTGCCTCGCAAGGTGGAATGTCAGGTTCTTTTTAATACCGCAAATATCGGCAATCTCTTTCAAGTAGGCGTTTAGCTTCTGATTGCTGATTACGGGAAGTATCTTGCCGTCCGGCAACTTGCCCTTGTACTTCTTCAAAATCATCTTAGGAATATCCAGCAGGGGAACATTCACGTCCGTGTTGGTCTTTACCCGCTTGGTGATTATCCAAAGGTTGCCGTCAAAGGACTTTTGGATATTCTCCTGCCGCAAGTTGGCAACATCGCTGTAAGCCAAACCGCAGAAACAGGAAAAGACGAACAAGTCCCTGACGTGTTCCAGCCGTTCGGAAACCATTTTCTTTTTAAGGATAATTTTTATCTCGTCCTCCGTCAAGTAGCCCCTATCCACTTTTTCCAGCCGAATTTTGTAGCTGGCGAACGGGTCGCCCACCAGTATGCCGTTGTTGCGGGCAATGATGATGATGCGCTTGAAGAACTGCATGAACTTGGCGGTGGTGTTGTAACCGCACTTGCAGGCGGTACGCAAATACAACTCAAAATCGGTAATGAACATTGGAGTAATTTCCTTAATGGATATGTCCGATACGTTGTACTTGCTGCGGATGAACTCGGCAAGGTGGCGGCGGGTCACTTCATACTTGCGGTAGGTCGCTATCGTCTTGGATATGCCCACAAGCTGCTTCACATCGTCATTGTGCTTTTGGAACAATGAAAGGATTGTTTCGTGGCTCTCGCTGTGTCCCAAGAACTCGTTCTTCACTTTCTCGGCGGTCACGTAGTTGTCACGCCGCTGCATTTCGTGGTAAATGGTGTTCAGGGAAGAACGTATGTCATCCAGCAGGGCGTTTATTCTTCCGGCATCCCTGCCTTTGGCTTTGCCTGCGGCAATGCTCCAGTTATCGGGCTGGATGCTCTGTTTCGTACTGAACTGGCACTGTTTGCCGTCAATGGTGATACGTGCCATAATCATTACCTCGCCGTTTTTCTTTTCAGAACCTTTCTTCAAATAAAAAAGAACCTTGAATGTCGATTTCATAACTCACTTTTTTTAGTTGCAAAATTACTTTTTACCTCTCGTTTTTGAGTTATGCAGACTATGGACTAATCAAGTCATTATCAGGTCATTTATGGACAAATCGTTACCGTTTTTGTCCGGTGGGGAATAGGTAACGATTTAGTAACGAAACTTTGTCTTTTACCGTACTTTTGAAGTCTTGGAAGCAGGACTTTCGGGCAATAAAAAAAGCCACAAATCATTGATTTGTAGCTTTTTGTCCATTTACTGTCCATTTCTGTCCAGTAAGTTCAGCGGAGAGAGAGGGATTCGAACCCCCGGTACAGTTGCCCGTACACCGCATTTCGAGTGCGGCCCGATCGACCACTCCGGCACCTCTCCTTTTCGGTCGCGGGAGGAGGACTTGCCCCGTTCTCCCGACCCAAAACCGTTGTTTTGGGACTGCAAATATAGACATATTTTTTATTTTCGCACATTTTCGTGCGGAAAAAATCACATTTGGTTGAAAAAACGCCTCCGGAGGCCCTGTTTCTGCCGCTTTTCCGGAATTATTCGTACCTTTGACTTCGTCGAAGATACGCCCGCCCGGCAAAATGCAGGCAAGTTTGCTTTTGCTTTCGCCGGTTCGTATCTTTGCAAACGGACGGACCCGCTTCGCGCATGCAGTATTTTCCGTGCGCGGCCGTTTATAAAGATGAACGATACTAAAACCGGTACGGTTTTCGTTTGGTATCTGAAGAACTAACGCAAACATTACGTGCGCTATGAAAAAGTTGAAAATTTTATTCGGAACCGTCATCCTGTCCGCAGGCCTCGCAAGCTGCTCGTCGGCTTACTACGCCTCGGCGGGGTATGCTTCCGACGATCTCTACGCCGTGCATGACCGCGCGGAGATCTCCCGCAGGAAGCAGGCCGAGGCCGAGGCGCAGCGCGCTGCCGCCGAAGCCCGCAGGGCCGAATGGGAGGCGCGGATCGCCGAAGCGAAGGCCGCTGCCGCGGAGAATAGCTATTACGAATACCGCTCTGCGGACGCAAATCCTTACGAGAGCGTGTTGGCCGACGACTATGAAAGCGCTTACGCGCGCCGCCTGCGCGGATTCGAGTCGCCGACCTACAAGATGCCATCGAGCTACATCAATGCCCGCTACGGTTCGGCCTTCAACTACGTGTCGGCCTACGACCCGGCGTTTTACAACATCGTGGTCATGGGCGACCAGGTGTGGGTGGAACCCAAGTACATCACCTCGATGTTTGGATCGTGGGGCACGGTGATCTACTCCGATCCGTGGTACTACGGGTGGAACAGGCCCTGGGGTCCGAGCTTCTCGTTCGGCAGCTGGGGCTGGAGCTTCGGGTGGAACTCGTGGCACAATCCCTGGTACGGACCCGGTTGGGGACCGTGGTACAGTTCGTGGTACGACCCCTGGTACGGACCGGGCTGGGGCTGGGGTCCCGGATGGCACGGGCATCATCATGGTCCCGGATGGGGGCCGGGCTGGCACGGACGGCCTTATCATTCGAACATCGTGCGCCGGCCCAATCCCTACACGTCGCCTTCGGGAACCCGCTACGGCGTGGGATCGCGTTCCGGCTCGAAATCGACCGGGTCGATGCGCGGCGGCAGCAGCGGCGGCCGGAACACCTTCGGCGTGCGCGACAACAGCGGCGGGCGGAACTCGTTCGGCGGACGCTATAATTCGGGCAGCTCGTCGCGCGGCGGCAGCCGATACAACGATAACGGCTACCGCAACTCCGGCGGCAACACCTACGACCGGGGCAACAGCTATAACAGCGGCAGTTCGTCGTCCTACAACCGCGGCAGTTCGCCTTCGTCGGGCGGCAGTTACGGCGGAGGTTCGCGCGGCGGGTCGGGTACGACCTCTTCGGGAGGCAGCTACCGGAACTCCGGCGGACGTTAACGGTTGACTTTCTTAATGTGCAAACGACTATGAAACGACTGATAATCACGCTTGCGGCCGCCGCGACGGCGGCCGGGGCTTCGGCTCAGCAATGGGGCGGACTTCTGATGGACAAGGACCTGCTGATGCCGACCGATATGATCGAACTCTCGCAGACGCAGTTCAACTTCGGCACGGCGCGCGCCATGGCCATGGCGGGGGCTTTCACCTCGCTGGGCGCCGACCTCTCGTCGATGTCGATCAACCCGGCGGGTCTGGGCATGTACCGCCACGGCGACATTTCGATCACGCCGATGATGTCCTTCGCGCGCAGCAAGGGCAACGCCCCGGAGTACGGGCGCAATTCGCGCGACCGCTTTTCGATGGCCAACATCGGTGTCGTGATCAACGCTTATGAGGGTTCGCGCTCGCTCATCAGCCTCAATGTCGGCTTCGGCTACAACCGCATCGCCGATTTCAACTACGACTATGGGTTCGTGCGGCAGAACCAGGGCGCGACCATCGGCGACGCCTATGCCCGTCAGCTGAAGTGGGACGGCGTCTCGAAAAACAAATTTTATACGAACGGCGGTTCGGGCGACTGGGTTTGGCCGAACGATCCCCAGTATTGGAATGCGATGCTGGCTTACCGCGGGTTTCTGATCGACCAGACCGATCCCGACGATCCCGGGACGTGGAAACCGACATGGGTCGGGAACAATGCGGGCGTCGACCACTACACGATGCTGCGGAGCAAAGGCTCGATCGGCGAGTATGTGCTGTCGGTGGGCGCCAATATCAACAATAAAATCTACATCGGTGCGTCGCTGGGCATCCAGAGCGTCTACCAGCGCAAGTACATCGACTATGTCGAGGAGTATTTCTACGATACGCCGAGCCAGAACACGCCCGATTTCGGAAATTCCGGGCTGGACTATCAGCTGCTGCGCTGGAAACTCAACCAGAGCGTGATCGTGGACGGCACGGGCGTCAACTTCAAGGCGGGCATCGTCTATCGTCCGACGGCGAACTTGCGTCTCGGCGCGGCGATCCACACTCCGACCTACTATTCGCTCGACCGGAAATTCCAGAGCGCGGCGGCCGGACTGGCCTATGCCAACAACGATACCGATCCGAACGTGACGCCCGACAAGAATGGATACATTTCCACGGCGAACGATCCCAACATGACCTCGCCGCTGCTGGTCGACGACGGCCCCAACGGCTGGTCGTTCGTCTCGCCGACGCGGCTGATGTTCGGCGCGTCGTACACGTTCGGCGAGCGGGGCGTGATTTCGGTCGACTACGAGCGCGACTGGTACAACGGAATCCGCATCAAGGACAACCCCTCGGGGCTGGATTCGCAGTCGTGGTACAACGATTCGTTCCGCCAGAATTTCAAGGCTTCGAACATCGTGCGTGTGGGCGCCGAGTTCAAACCCCTGCCGGTGCTGTCGCTGCGTGCGGGCTTCGGTTACAGCGGTTCGATGGTCCGGGACGATGAGTTTCCGCCGGCATCGCCCGTCATCAAGCAGACGACCTATTACGGCGCAGGCGTGGGATTCGTCCTGTCCCGGGGCGTGCTGCTCGACCTGGCCTATCAGTACGTGTCGTCGAAACTGTCGGACTACTACCTGTTCTATGCCGAGGACAAGGTCGGGTACACCGAGAGCGCCCTCTATTCGACCGACATCAACCGTCACAACGTGGCGCTGACGCTCGGATTCCGCTTCTGATCTGTCGGCGATTTTCAGAAAAGCTCTCTGCAAAGGGAGCTTTTTTCAGATGGTATCCATAATTCTTGATTTTAATTCTTAATTTTTAATTAAAATCTTTAATTTTGCCGGATAAAACGCAAAATTAAAGATTTAGAGATATGGCAAAGGAACTGAAAGATCTCACGAAGTCCGACGAGAACTACTCGCAGTGGTATAACGACCTGGTCGTGAAGGCGGGACTTGCGGAGAACTCCGCCGTCCGCGGATGTATGGTCATCAAACCCTACGGCTACGCCATCTGGGAGAAGATGCAGGCTGCGCTGGACAAGATGTTCAAGGATACGGGACACCAGAACGCCTATTTCCCGCTCTTCATCCCCAAATCCTTCTTCTCGAAGGAGGCCCACCATGTCGAGGGATTTGCCAAGGAGTGCGCCGTGGTGACGCACTACCGTCTGAAGAACGATCCCGAGGGCAAGGGCGTCGTGGTCGATCCCGACGCCAAGCTCGAAGAGGAGCTGATCGTGCGCCCGACGTCGGAGACGATCATCTGGAACACCTATAAGAACTGGATTCAGTCCTACCGCGACCTGCCGATCCTCTGCAACCAGTGGGCCAACGTCGTGCGCTGGGAGATGCGCACGCGCCTGTTCCTGCGTACGGCCGAGTTCCTGTGGCAGGAGGGCCACACGGCGCACGCCACGCGCGAAGAGGCTGTCGAGGAGGCCGAAAAGATGATCCGCGTTTACCAGAAATTCGCCGAGGAGTGGATGTCGCTGCCCGTGGTCGTGGGCCACAAGTCGCCCAACGAGCGTTTCGCGGGTGCCGAGGACACGCTCACCATCGAGGCGCTGATGCAGGACGGCAAAGCGCTGCAAAGCGGTACGTCGCACTTCCTGGGCCAGAACTTCGCCAAGGCGTTCGACGTGCAGTACGTCAACAAGGAGGGCAAGCTCGAATACGTGTGGGCGACCTCGTGGGGCGTCTCGACCCGTCTGATGGGTGCGCTGATCATGGCCCATTCGGACAACAACGGTCTGGTCCTGCCTCCAAAACTCGCCCCGATCCAGGTGGTGATGGTGCCGATCTACAAGACCCCCGAGCAGCTCGCCGAGATCTGCGCCCGCTTCGGGGCGATTGCCGCAGAGCTGCGCGACAAAGGCATCAGCGTGAAGATCGACGACCGGGACAACGTGCGTCCGGGATTCAAGTTCGCCGAGTACGAACTCAAGGGCGTGCCCGTGCGGCTGGCCATGGGCGGACGCGATCTGGAGAACGGCACGATCGAGCTGGTGCGCCGCGACACGCTTGAGAAGCAGACCGTTTCGCAGGAGGGGCTTGTGGAACGTATCGAGGGGCTGATGGCCGAGATTCAGGAAAACATCTATAAAAAGGCGCTCGCCTACCGCGAGTCGATGATTACGAAGGTCGACACGTGGGAGGAGTTCAAGCGGGTGCTCGACGAGAAGGGGGGCTTCCTTTCGGCGCACTGGGACGGCACGGTGGAGACCGAGGTGGCGATCAAGGAGGCCACGAAGGCCACGATCCGCTGCATTCCGGTCGATGCAGTCGACGAAGAGGGTGTCTGCGTCTTCTCCGGCAGGCCGTCGCATCGTCGGGTGCTGTTCGCCCGCAGCTATTGATTTTCGATTTTATAGGGCATTTTTGCACTTGCTCTCGTGTGGCGCAAATGGGACGTACCGAAGTACTACCCATCTGCGCCGCACTTCGGTTAAGCGCAAACCTGCTCCTCTGAAATCAAAAATAGCTTGGAGCCGCATTTCGGTTAAATTCAGTTTCGTGATAATCGAAAAAAAAGCGTATTTTTGAATTTCAATCTTTTGAGCCTATGTCCAGCGAAGCGGAAATCCGGAAACGTAAAATCTACCGCGTGACCTTTGTGGGGTTCGTGGTCAACCTGGTGCTGTCTGTGCTGAAACTTGCCGCCGGAATCGTCGGGCGGAGCGGAGCGATGGTGGCCGATGCCGTCCATTCGTTCTCCGACCTGGCGACGGATGTGGTGGTGATCGCCTTCGCGCGGATTTCCGCCAAGCCCCGGGACGACGGCCACGATTACGGCCACGGGAAGTACGAAACCCTCGCCACGATCATCATAAGCCTCGCGCTGGGGATCGTGGGGGCCGGGATTCTCGCCGGCAGCATCCGCGACATCCGCATCGTGGTCGACGGCGGACTGCTGCCCCGGCCGGGGCTGGTGGCCCTCGTGGCGGCTGGGGTGTCGATCGTCGTCAAGGAGATTCTCTACCGCTACACCGTCCGTGAAGGCCGTGCGGTCGACAGCCCGAGCGTCGTGGCCAATGCCTGGCACCACCGCAGCGACGCCCTGTCGTCGCTGGGGACGCTCGTCGGCATCGCCTGCGCCTATTTTCTGGGCCAGAAGTGGCGTATCGCCGACCCCATCGCGGCGCTCGTCGTGGCGGTGTTCATCTTCAAGGTGGCCTTCGATCTGGTCCGCACGGGGCTGAACGAGCTGCTGGAGCGTTCGCTTCCGGCCGATGTGGAGGAGGAGATTCTGCGCATCGTGACGGCCGATCCCGAGGTGTGTCAGCCGCACAACCTGCGGACCCGCCGCATCGGGGCCGCGATTGCCGTCGAAGTGCACGTCCGCATGGACGGGGCGATGACCGTGGCGCGCTCCCACGCCCTGACGGTCGACATCGAACGCCGCCTGCGCGCCCGCTTCGGCGAGGGCACGATGATCGCCATTCATGTGGAGCCGCTGAAATAGCGGGGCGCGGCCGGGCGGAATCTCATCGGCCGCTTTTGCCGGTTCGCCGGAGGCGCGGGCCTTCATTTTGTCCGCATACGGGATGTTTCTGGCACGGATTTTGTTTGTTTTGGGCGGAAAAAATGTGCCGGAATATTGCCGGCGGAGTAGAAAAATTTGGTATTTTCGGAAAAAGTGCTTATCTTGTCAACGTAAAGCCTCCGAAAATTCCGATGTTTTCAAGGCCCGAACAAGGAATTGTAACGACATCAGACAACTAAAAAAGGATCGCCTATCGGGAAAGAAATCTACTCTTAGTAACTAATTAGGAGACAAGAGTATGAACGTGCAAGTATTAAGTGACCAGGTATTGCTTAATCACTACCTTTCAGGTGACCGTAGTGCCATATCCAAACTCATCGAACGCCATAGCCGCAGGGTGAAAGACTACATCCACATGATGGTCAAGGACCGTGATGTGGCCGATGACATTTTCCAGGAGACGTTTATCAAAGCCGTCCGTGTGATCGACGAAGGCCGTTATACCGATAACGGAAAGTTCCTTTCGTGGATTCTGCGCATCGCGCACAACCAGGTGATCGACCACTTCCGCGCACAGCGGCAGAACAAATCCGTGAGCGAGACCGAAGCCGGCTACGACGTGCTCGGGACGCTGAAGCTGGCCGAGCGTACGGTTGAGGATTCGATGGTCTGCGAGCAGATCGAACGCGACGTGCGCGCGCTGGTCGAACTGCTGCCCTCCGAGCAGCGCGAGGTGGTGATCATGCGTTACTTCTCGGGCTTGAGCTTCAAGGAGATCGCCGAACAGACCGACGTGAGCATCAACACGGCGCTGGGGCGCATGCGCTATGCGCTGATCAACCTGCGGCGGATGATCAAAGAAAAAAATCTGATCTTGAGCTGACCCCGCACAATATTCCCGAATGGGTTGCGTTATATAAATGCAAGCAAGTTAAAACCAAAGCCTATGGAGGATATCGACAAAAACGAGGTTTCAGACAACGGCATCTCCGAGGACGAAGACTTGATGATGCGGGAAGTGATACAAGGTGACGCTGATTTATGTTATCTGCACCACTATCTCTCGGAAGTCTTCCGAAAAGGGGATAATTTTTAAGGGTTAATTTTTGATGGGGAAGGGCGCCGGGAGGCGCCCTTCATTTTAGGGCTTTCAGGCCCGCTTTTTGTTCCTCGTCTCTAAAATTGACCGACTATGAAATTGAGTAACGCAAGTTTGCGGGTCTGGGACTACGGCAAGTGTTTCCGTTTTTATGCCTGTGAAGCCCTTGCCGCAAAGGGTGTCGGGTTTGTCGATCGCCCGTCCGACATGCCCGGTTGGGGAGTGCGGGCCGTTCGTTTGAGAGCCCCGGAAAAGAGTCAGATCGAACTTTTCACCTTTTTTGGAATAATCCCATGACACGGATACGGATCAAACGGGTTTACGAAGCGCCGGCGCCGGACGACGGCTGCCGCGTGCTGGTCGACAGGCTCTGGCCGCGGGGCGTACGCAGAGACGCCCTGCATTGCGACGTCTGGGCCAGGGACCTTGCGCCTTCGGCCGGACTGCGCAGCTGGTATCACGCCGACCCCGGGGACCGCTGGGAGGAGTTCCGCCGCCGGTACACCGACGAGCTGCGTGCGTCGCAGGCCGTGCGGGAGTTCGTCCGCGGAATCGAAGGTGCGGACACGGTGACGCTGCTCTACGCCTCGAAAAATGCGGCGGAGAACCATGCGCTCATCCTGCAGGAGTATTTGCAGAGAGCTGCCGGAGGGGCTACAACCGCGTGATCTTCGCGATTTTCGCCTCGCCCTGCCCCGGCAGCGGCTGGAAGACGATGATTTCGGCCTCGTAGGTTTCGGGGCCGGGCGTCGCGGTTTTCGCCGTGCAGATGAAGCGGTAGTTGGTTCCCGCCACGACCTGTGTGGCGACGCTCTCCGGGGTGTAGCTTACGCCGGTCATGCCGGCCGTCGCCCGGCGGAACAGTTCGCGATCGGACGCTTCGAGGGGCCGCTGTCGGGTATAGCCGCCGCACAAAATCGTTTTTTCCTGTTGCTTTTCGGTCCGTTTTTCCGGACTTCCGCATGCGGTCAGCAGCATGGCCGCAAGTGCTGCAATCGTTAATTTCAACATCGCCAGGGCGTTTTAGGTGCGAAAATTACTGATTTTCCGCCGAAAAGCCAAATAAACCGCGTGCAGGTGCCCGGACGCCGCGGTTCCGGGCCTGGGCGTTTCGGTGTTTTAAGGTTCTGTGTGCTATATATGATACCTGTATTTTTGTGTTTTATGTCCAATTTTGCACCGTTAATTGTCTGAAATGGCGACGGGAACAGACTTTTGGGCCGGTTCGGACATGTGCAAACACGAATCAATTTGTGTGTCTATGAATATGAATAAGAAGATCCTTCCGGCGCTTCTTTTGGCCGTGTGCTGCTGGGCCGGAGCGTCGGCGCAGCAGGTGGCTGTGAAGACCAATCTGCTTTACTGGGCTGCCGCGACTCCGAATGTCGGGGCCGAGGTGGCCGTCGGGAAGCATTCCACGCTGGGATTCTCGGCCAACTACAACCCCTGGACCATCGGTTCGGACAATAAGATCCAGCATTGGTTCATCCGCCCCGAGTACCGTTACTGGGTGACCGAGAAGTATACGCGCCTCTTTTTCGGGGTGCACGCCATCGGCGGCAAGTTCGAGGTCGGCGGTTTCAAGCTTCCGTTCATCGGCGACAAGGTATTCAAGGGGTTGCAGACCAACTATTACAAAGGTTCGTTCGTCGGCGCAGGTATCAGCATCGGTTACCAGTTTTACGTCAGCCCCCACTGGAACCTCGAACTTTCGGCCGGCGCCGGACTGGCCCGCCTGAGCTACCATGCCGAGCCGGTCAGGGGCCCGAAGCGCAGTTCCTACGTCGACTCCAAGCGTTTCCTGCCGATCCCCACCGAGATCGGCGTAACGTTCGTCTACCTGTTCAACTCCAAGAAATAAACGATGCGTCCCATGAAAAAATACTGCTTCCTTTTCGTATTTCTCGTTGCGGCGCTTTCGCTCCGCGCCCAGATCGTGGGCGATGTCGCCGTGACGCGCAAGGTGCTGGCCGAACGCGGCGGCGAGCTGCACATGGTGCTGGAAATATCGGTGTCGCGCAAGGCCGTGACCCGCTCGCAGAGCTGGACGATTCTGCCCGAGCTGAGCACCCCCGACCGCAAGTCGGTGAAACTCTTTCCCCACATCCTCATCAACGGCCGCTATCAGCAGCACATGCAGGAGCGCCGCCGCCGTCTTTCCGGCGCCTACTGGGCCGAGCGGCAGCCCTATATGACGATCAATGCCGATAAAAAGACCGATCAGGTGTTCCGTTACGAGATGAAGGTGCCCTACGAGAGCTGGATGGCCGGCGCCACGCTGGTGCTGCGCCAGGTTCAGGCCTCGCCCGGCGGCGTCAGGCGGGTCTTTACGGTCGATGTGAACGGTGCGGTGGACGTTTCCCGCAAGTAAATGCCTGCCCGGATGATGAAACAGCGCGAATGGATGGGGTATGCGGCGGCCGTTCTTGCCGCGGGCGCATTCCTGACCGGGTGCGGAAATATCCGCAAACTGGCCAAGAGCGATCCCGAAGTGGGGGTGCACCTCCCGGCCCGGTCGGCACAGAACCCCGTGGCGCAGGCCGCCGATACGGCCCGCACCCAGAAGATCATTACCTACCGCAAGCAGGACGGCACGGAGCTTTTCATTACGCCCGTGGACGTCGATTCGCTGTCGGGAGAGAAGATGATGTCGGTGGCCATCGACGAGGTGGTCATTTCGGCCTCGAACCGCCGCAACCTGGTGGAGCGCAACGGCAAGATCAACGTCGAGTTCGTCGTGTCGGTCCCGCAGGAATTGCAGGCCCGGAACTGGCAGCTGGTCGTCGATCCGCAGCTGCTCAAGGGGGCGGACACGCTGGCGTTCGATCCGCTGGTTTACAGCGGCGACCGCTTCAGGACGATGCAGCGGCGCGAATATGCGCGTTACGACGATTATCTCGGACGGATCGTCGACAGCGCGGATTACTTCGAGCGGTTCGGCGACAAGAGAGCCTATGCCCGCTATATGGACCGCGTGGCGGAGCAGCGGACGAAGTATGCCGACGCCGAAGCCCGTCTGGAACGGATGACGCCCGAGGAGGCGATGTTCGACAGGCAGGTGGGATGGACGACGCGCGGGGAGCGTCGCCGGCAGTATGCCCGGCTGCGCCGCTACGTCACGGCGACCGACCGCAAGGTGCGGGAACGGACCTCCTACACGCCGGATGCCAGCGACAAGTTCGACCATCTGAACGACTATTTTGCGCCGCGTTACCGGCATGCCTATACGGGCGACGACGTGCTGCCCGGCGGCGGGATCTACACCCGCGTGCAGGGCGAATACCCGGTCGACGGGGGTCGTGAACGCGAGGCTTACATCCGTTCGCTGACGGAGAATCCGGGGCGCGTTTACGGCGAGGTCTATACGGCCGACGATGCCGGGATACGCACGCTGGCGGGCCGGCGGCTCGCCTACACGGGGCTGCGCCGTCCGGAGGTCGAAGGGCTGCTGCGCGAAACCGGAGACAGCGCCGCCCGTGAGAATTACCGCATCCGCAAGGAGTATGCCGCCGACCGTCTGGCGGCGCTGAACGCCCTCGATACGGCGGAGGTGCGGCGCGGCATGCTGCGCGAAGGAGAGCTGCGGCGCAATTACGAGCGGGCCGTGAACAGCCCTGCGGCTTTCGCGCGCCTGGTGCGCCATCCCTATTATGCCGACGCACGGCTCGACACGGTGATCTGCCGGCCCGACGGGCGGATCGACTATTATTACACCGAGCAGGTGCAGGCCGACGAAAACACGTCGAAACTCTATCTCTGTCTGGCCGGGGAGGTCGAGGACCGGAGCGGCCGCACGCACCGGATCACCCGGTCGGACACGCTGACCTACAACGTGGCCTCGATGACCACGTTCCTCGACGAAACGACGCGCTACATGCAGCGCATCGTGCTGCGCGACGCCGAGGCCAACGCGCGCTTCTTCTTCACCTTCCCGTCGGGCAAATCGACCCTTGTGGACACGCTGACCGCAAATCGCCGTCAGATCGCCGCCGTGCGTTCGCTGACGCGCGGCCTGATGACCGATCCGGTCTACATCATCGACAGCATCACGCTCCGTGCCACGGCTTCGCCCGAGGGAACCTGGCAGGTCAACGAGCGGCTGGCCCGCGAACGCGCCGAGGCGCTGCGCCGGGTGCTCGTGTCGGAGTTCCGCACGCTGTACGACTCGCTTCGGGTGTCGGGCAGCTATACGCTCGACGAGAACGGACGGCAGGTGCTCGACAGGTCTGCCGGGGAGCAGCTTCCCGATCTGCCGAACCTGCTGCGCACGAAGTGGCTGGCCGAGGACTGGGACGAACTCTGCCGGCTGGTAGCTGCCGACACGCTGATCGCCGACAAGCAGGAGGTGCTGGCCATGATGAAGTGGGAGGGCAATCCCGACACCCGCGAATGGCGTATCCGGATGAAATATCCCAAGGCTTACGAGCGTATGCGCCGGGTGATCTACCCGCAGATGCGCGCCGTGGATTTCCGGTTCAACCTCCACCGCCGCGGCATGAAGCAGGATACGGTCTACACGACCGAGGTCGATGCCGAGTACATGCATGCCGTGGAGCTGCTCAAAAAGCGGCGGTATGAGGAGGCGCTCACGATCCTGCGTCCCTACGAGGACCGCAATACGGCGCTGGCCTACATGTCGCTGGGGTACGATGCCGCGGCGTACCGCATTCTGCGCGCCGAGCCGGACGCCGCTTCGACGCCCGACATCCAGTACATGCTGGCCATCCTTGCGTCGCGTCTGGGCGACGAGGAGCAGGCCGTGACCTATTTCCTGCGCTCGGTGGAACTGCGCGAGAACCTGAAGTTCCGCGGCAATCTCGATCCCGAAATCTCCCGTCTGATCCGCAAATACGGGTTGTTCCGGGAGGATTTCGAATAGATGCCGCCGGAGAGATGAAAACCGGGACGCTCCCTCGTGGGAGCGTCCCGGTTTTTTCGTCGCCGGACGTGTCAGCGGCCGCTGTGGAGGCAGTGGTGGGCGTTGCGGAGCTGGAGGGCCAGCGAGAAGGCTGTGATGCCGGCCAGGAGCAGCGTGATGCCGACCCAGACGATGACGGCCGTCGTGCCGATGACCAGCGGCTGGAACAGAATCCACAGCGAGCAGAGCAGCAGCAGCACGCCCGTGAAGATGGTCCAGCCCGAACCGGCGATCTCCAGGGCGCTCATGTCGCCGCCCAGTCCGATGGCGCTGAAACCGCGCATCATCAGCCAGAACCCGAGGAAGATGGGCAGCGTGGCGGCCGAAAGCCCGACGTTGAAGATCAGGATGATGCCGAGGATGATCTCGATGATCCCTCCGGCCATCATCCAGCCGCGGCCCGTGATGAAGTGTTTGTTGGCCGAGGAGAGCACGACCTCCAGGATGCCCGAAATCAGCATCAGCCATCCGAAGACGAGCGACATGCCCAGGTAGCTCTGGGCAGGGTAGACGAAAATCAGCACGCCGACCGCGAAGAGCGCGATGCCGATGATCAACAGCAGCCACCAGTAGCGGACGGCCTGTTTCGAATTTTCGATCAGTGAGGAAAAGTTGTTCATGGTATGAGGAATTTCTTCCTCTCGGAGCAATTTGCGTACCAGAGCCGTCGGGCCGCATACGCGGAAAAGGCCGGACAATCAGCCGGATGCCGGGCAGGGAAGCCGCGGGGCGCAGGGACGGGTTTCGGATTGACGCGGCGGGACCCTGATTAGCGGGGCAGGGTTCGGGTTGGCGGTCCGGGGCGGACTGGGTTGCCGGGATACGGTGGGGCGGGGAGAACCGCTTCGCCGATTTCGGGACGGAGATACCTGCTGTTTCGAAGCGCATCCGTTATGTTTTTCAAAGCGGAGAGCTGGAGCGCGAGGCGACTGTTTCCGAAATGGTTCGTCCGCTCATCTGGAAAGAGATCATATTTATATATAGTATATTTTATTCCATCCTTGTTTTTGGTTTGGCGGAGCAGTTTCGAAGCGGTCGCTCTGCCCGATTTCGCCGTCGGTCTGAAGTGCGAATCTGTTCTTAAAATGCGTATTTTGCAAGACTTTTTTATGCATTTAGAGCGTAATTGCTGATGATTTTTTTTGCGAAAAATTAATTAGGATAAAATCTTTTTATTATTTTTGCGACAGAGAGAATCCTCTTTCCTCGTCAAATCGCGAGGGGGGGGGGATTTTTCCTTGGCGCCGTTCTCGTGTCAAGTCGATAAAATCCCGA
>OBAE01000330.1_pt1 | contig 40274 bp, 36 predicted proteins | sample 1517641 | NCBI WGS metagenome assembly OBAE01 (sample SAMN04571701, study PRJEB22368) | human gut metagenome | biome: human gut; material: stool | host: Homo sapiens | place: Luxembourg | collected 2012-08-30 | reverse complement strand
TCTTGGACAGCACCAACTTGGTTCTGTTTATCGGTATGGTAACAAGGTTTTTTAGGAACGTGTCGCACCTCCCTTGGGGTCAACGATCAAATAGGAGCAGTTGACGCTCATAATACCGGGCTTGCAGAAAAAGCGGGTCTTGCCGGAACCGCTGCCGCCCACCACCAAAATATTGAGGTTGCGCTGGTGCTTATAGCCGTCCAGTCCGATGGAAACGTGCTTTGTCAGGATAACGTTCTTACCGTTTGGATCGGCATACTGCTTGTTCAGTTCGCGGGCATTGCCCCATTTGGCAGAGCCGTATTCCTCACCTGGGCGGCGGTTCTCGTGGTCAGAATAGTAGAGCGTCACCGCCAGACCATAGCATACCAGCACGCCCAGGATGCACCTCGGTGTATATGTTGTCCACCGCAGCAGGTCGGGCCGTCCCAGCAATAGTCCGAAACGTTCCATGAGTACAAACAGATTTGTTCCTGCTTCATAAGAGCAGGCCAGCACGATTGCCATATAAATAACCGGCACAGCGAGGGCAGCCCATACCACAGGGTTTATCTTCTTCATGGCAACACCCTCTCACAGTACACCACATATCGCTGCCGCCCACCCGAAGCATAGGGATGACAGGTTACAAGCGTCAGCAGGTCACAGCCTTGCTGTATCTTGATCTTGTCCACCTCATGGGGCTGGATGATCTGAATGTCGGCCACGGTGTAGGTCAGTGTCTCCCACAGGTTGGTGAGCTTCACGGTATCGCCCACCCGCAAGCGGTCGATATGCCGGAAGTAATCCGCACCCTTCCAACCTCGGTGACCGGCAATAACGCAGTTGGTGTTGTCGCCGCCTATGGGTGCGGATGTGTTGCCCAACACCGCCGCACCTGCGGCAAGGTGGCCATCTGATGCTCCCAAATAGACGGGCATGGTCAATTCCATAGCCGGTATCTCCAGCACGCCTATGATCTCATCCTCGATACCGTAGGCGGACAGGTCAGCGGCGGGTGCTTCGCAGGCTTCCAAGTCAACAAGGCCGGATTGCTTTTCGGCATAGATGCGCCGGTTATAGGCTTGCAGGTCTGCCAGCAGTTCGGGGTACAGCTTCTCCGGCTCATTACGCTCGACCAAGAACTCCTGTACTGCTGCATCTGTGTCGGCTTGCAGCCTATGTCCTGTGACCACCGGCCATAGCATGACGCAGATACCCGCCACGGCCAGCAGTGCCGCCAACATAAAAGACAGCTTACGCATAGCGCGTCCTCCTCACCAAAAGGTAAGCGCCGCCGACCACTGCCACCGCGCCAAGGCCGACGGCAAGACCGGTGAGGTAGTGCTGTGTCCACGAGGATGCCGCTGGCTTTTCTTCTGCGGCAGTAGTTTCCTGTTCGGGAGTATAGGGAATACGGTGGCCACGCACCAGCAGTCGGTGGGTGTTGACACCAAATGGGGTACACGTCACCAGCGTTACATAGTCCTTACCGTCCTCAATTTGGAGCAGTCGCGTATCTGTCGGCAGCACTGTGTTGATGCTGTCCACTTCGTAGGCCAATGTGTCGCCCAGTACATGGATGCAAAACGTGTCGCCCGCTGCAAGCTGGTCGATGTCCGAAAACAGTTTAGAACTTGCCATGCCGCTGTGTGCCGACAGCACTGTGTGGGTGCTGCTGCCGCCCACCGGCAGGGAAGTCCCCACCACATGGCCTACGGCACGCTCCAACGTGTCCGCGTCCGTGCCGTGCTGCACCGGCAGATATACGCCGATCTTGGGAATGTCCACATAGGCCATGACACAACCCACCGTGAGCTGTTCGGCATAGGCCAAGGGAGGAGCGGAAGCCCCTCCCTCTGTGATGGCCGCCTGGCCGGACAGCATAGCGTTGTACTGCTCCGCGGCCTGCCGCTGGGCAGTCAGTTCGGTATCATCGGTGTTTTCAATAGCGGCGGTGTAGACTGTTTCTATGTCCGAGTGGTATTTCTCACTCAGAAGTTCTCCCACCAGCGGATAAAGCATCAGCCCCAGCGCTGCAATACCGCAAGCCGCCGCCAGCAGCCAGCGCTTCACTGTTCACTCTTATGCCTGCGGGACTTGACGACAATGAAGGCCGCCGCGCCCAGCAGCAGAACGCCGCCCACCGTATACATCCAAACGCCATAACTGCCGGTCTTGGGCAAGTCGAATCCCGGATTGTTGATGATACGCAGCGGCACAACAGCGTTTGCGTCCGTCATGCTCACCGGCTCACCGTTGACGGTGGCGGAGGCGGTCAGCAGGGCCGCACCGCACCGTTCACAGGCACCATCCTCTTTGGTGATGACCATGATCTTCACGGGATCGCGGAGCAGCACATAACCCTTATCGGTGGCAACCTCGGTCAGTGTGTAGGTATCGTCCTCAATACCGCGGAGAATAATGTGGCCCTTGAGGTTGGGGATCAGCATGGTGGCCTCGGACTTGTTGGACGTGAAGCCGGTAACGTTGTAGACCTCACCCTCCATGTTGGCCTTGATATAGTATCCGTCCGTATCGTTGTAGGCGATAAACTTTACCTTGCCGAAGGTGCCGTTATTGTCGCTGAACTGCTTGATAAGGTCAATGGCATAGACATAGACGTGGCAGCAGTCCTCCAGCGTATCATAGTAAGTCGTGTTGGTACGCTTCCATGTCAGCTTGACCCTGTTAGGATTGTCGCGGTCGCCGTAAGTGGCTGCGTCAGCGGTCAGGGTGGCGGCGTAGGTGATCCGCATGGTGCAGTCGGAGTATCCGCGTTTCACGCTGTCGGTATACACGGTGGCCGCCTCGTTGATTTCACTCAGGCCAGCCTCGGTCATGCGGATGGTCATAATGTTCTGCGCGTCGTCGTAGGCCACGGTGAACTTGCCGGAATCTTCCGCCCATGTGGTGATCTTATCGGTGCAGCCGCTATCCTTGAAGAACTCGATAACCACGTCATTCTTGCTGTACTTGATACCCTTGCTCATGGTGTCCACATAGGTGTACTCGCTGAGAGCAGACGCCTTGGAGGTGATGGTGGGCAGTGTGCTGATGATCTGATAGTCCACAACATCACCCACAGACGCGGTAGCGGTGTGGGCATAGCCGTCCTCGATGTCGGTCAAGCTGCCGTTGTTCTTACCGGTAGAGTTCTTCGCCTCTCGCACGGTTTTTTCGAGGTCAGGATTGCCGGTCTGATTCTTGGGGTAGACGGTAACATCGTAGTTCCATGCCGCACCGTCAATGGTGGTCATGGGCAGAGACACAAAGAAGGGATTGCAGGTGCTGGTCACATTTTCGGGAACACGAGTCTCTACAACGAGATAAAGCCCCTGCTCCATATCGGACGCGAAAGTGTGGCCGGTGGCATCTGTTTCGGTCATGGCCACGCCGCCGTCCTTGACAGCGGACTCCAGCGCATTTTTGACAGTGGTGGCATTGGCCGCAAGAGCCGTGGCCAACTTACTGTTCAGAGCGTTGCTGGTAAAGTAGTTGACGCCGCCCTCAGTCATGTGAGCGTCCGCGGCGGTCAGGCCAATGGCGGCCAGCACAGCATTGGAGCGCTCAGAGTTGTCGAAGCCATACAGCACACCCACCGTGCGCTGCCCGTCCATCACTTCATTATTCATGGTGACATCGGCAACACGGAGGTAAGTGAACTCCACGCCTTGGATGGCGTACTTGCTCAACTTGTCAACAACGGCATCATCATGCAGGCCGGTGGAAACGTAGGACTCAGCATCCCACACGCCCTCTGCGCTGGCCGTGGTAATGTCGTACTTATAGATGTTCAGCGATGCCTTTTTGCTGGGGTCGATGGTAGGTTCTGCGAACGCTGTGGTGATGAGGCTCAGAGCCATAACAACGGCCATGAGCATGGCCAATACGCGATGGATCTTTTTCATTTGGTGTTCTCCTTGTTCATAATTTTTGAGTTGAGTTTTTTGCTTTTTACGGGTATACTGGTGGTATCAATCTGAAGGAGGTGCTTGCAGATGGTCTATACCGTGGAACAAATCGCACAGTGCATTTTGCCTGTTGCACAGAAATATGGGCTGAAGGCGGTTTACCTGTTCGGCTCCTATGCCCGCGGCACGGCAACCGAATCCAGCGATATTGACCTTTTGATCGACACCTCGGGGACAAACATCAAGAGTCTCCTCTCGCTTTCCGCTGTGTACTGCGACTTGGAAGATGCGCTCCAAAAAAGCATTGACCTGATTACGGTAAGCTCGCTGGAGCAGCGGCCCCAGATGGAAAACGATGTACGCTTCCGTGATACGGTGCTCAAAGAAAGGGTGAATCTCTATGTTGCCGCCTGATGCCCAGCGATTGGCGCATATCCGCGATTACTGCCTTGAAATTCAAAAGACGATAGACCGCTACGGGAAGTCCTTTGAGACATTTGACAATGACCCCGATTATCAACGTTCGGTATCTTTCTGTATTTTGCAGATTGGAGAGCTGAGTGGAAAACTCTCCGCCGAATACCGGCTTGAAACAGCAAAACACATCCAGTGGGGTCCCATCAAGGCCATGCGAAATCTTGTGGCGCATAACTACGGTAGCATGAGCCGCGAGATCATCTGGGAAACCGCCGTAGCGGACATCCCCGTTTTGTGCGAGTTCTGTGAACAGCAGCTACAAGCCTTTCAGAATTGAACCATCAGCCTGCCGTTTTGCGGTGGGCTGATTTTTTGCAAAAATAAACACCCATGCAAAGCATGAGTGCTGCAAACATAATGGGTGAAATAAACCCGTTGCTGCCTGTGAACGGCAGGGCAAATTCCGCATTGTTGCAGGCAGTGATGGCAACATCACGGTTGCTTCTGTCCAACGTTCCCGTGAACAGCGGTTCGGTCAGCAGCGTGTACCCTGCGGGAGATTTGGTTTCCGTCACGCGGTACTGCACACCGATCTTGAGGTCAGTCCATTGGGCGATGCCAGTCTTGTCGGTGGTCACCCTGCCAACCTCCGTCCACGTCTTACCGTCTGCGGAAGTCTCCAACAGCAGCTCCGCACCGGCAAGAGGTGCGCCTGTCGCATCCACCTTGCGGACGCTGATGCTGCCCTTGGCAACCACGTTCTCGCGTGTGACTTTGATGCTAAGGTTCGCAGTGGTCAGGCTGAAATCATATTTGGTTTCATCCAGCACATAGCCGTCCACGGTACTAACTTCCTGATAGAAGTATTTGCCGAGTCTCAGGCCAGAGAACGTCAACCTGCCATTGGCATCGGTCGTGCCATCTGCAATTTTGTTTCCGTTGGCGTCAAAGAGCCGAAACACCACACCGGCCAGCGGCTGCTTGGCATCGGCATCTACCTTCAGAATTTCGATGCTGCCCTTGACCGGCGCGTTCTCGCGGGTAACTTTCAGCACCTGGCCGTTTTTATTCAGCACAGCGGAGTACGCCGCGTCGTCCAAAACATACCCGTCCGGAGCCTTAAACTCCTTGTAGGTATAGCTGCCTAACCGCAGGCCGGAGAATGTCAGCTTTCCGCTGGCATCCGTGTAGCCCTCCGCGACCTGTTTGTTGGATGCATCGTACAGGCGGAAGCCCGCACCTTGCAGCGGCGTCTTGTTATCACCGTCCACCTTGACAATTTCGACGCTGGCCTTGGCTGGTGTATTTGTCCGCTTCGCCGTAATATTCAGCGCTGTGGCTGAGATGGTGATCTGATACTTGGTGTTGTCCACCACATAGCCGCTGGGCGCACTGATCTCTTGATAGCTGTACTTTCCCTGCGACAGATCCTTGAACACTGCCTTACCATCCGCGCCGGTGGTAGCATCAGCTACCTTGTTACCGCTGGCATCAAAAAGCCGGTATGTTACGCCTGCCAGCGCCTTGCCAGTCTCTGCATCCACCTTGTTGATGGTCAGACTGCCTTTTTCCTCCACGATTTTGACCTTAAAGTGAATGTACGCCCACACGGGGTCGGGCAACGAGGTCAATGCCGTACACGCCTGATAATTGCCGCCATTGCTGGGCTCCAGCAGCACAGCCTCCGTACCCTCCACATCCAGTGAATAGCCGTAGTCGCTGCTGATATAACCGTTCAGCTTCGCCGCAGCGTCCTTCGTGGCCGTCACGGTCAGCACATTTCGCCGTCGGCTGACGCTCACACCGCTGATGTCGGTGTCGAAGTAATACTGCGACAGCACGCCGTTGGTATCGGTGGCCGAGCCAGTGTATTGACTGCCGTCCCATGTCAGCGTAATGGCATTGGCGTCCGAAAGCTGATTGCGGTACTTCACCGCAAAGCTGGGGATCACGCCATGACCCATGATGCGGTCAATAAGGATGTCATACGCTTCCTGCACGCCGTCACCGGCGTAGTGGAACAGGTTGGCACAGGTGGTATCATACAGGGTGTACGGATAGGTCGTGCCGCGGTAGCCGCACACGAACTCCCAAATCACCGCCTGCGTCGCCAGCTGCGCGCAGTCCGGGTGCATATTGAAGCCGTAATTGCCGCCGTAGCCGTAGGCCATAGCCAGCGTCACGGCATACCGCTGATTCCACGTCAGGTCGCTCCATGACGTGGAGGAATACTGCAAATCACCGCTGGCGGAGCGCACCTCCGGCTCCATGCAGTAGGCCGGTACAGTCTCCCCGGTGTCGTTCCGGGTGAAATACTTGAGCTTGTTGCTGGTATACGGCCCCCACTGGGGCACCGGCGTTTTGTCCTCGTGATAGCGATATTCGTTGCCGCTGCTGACGACGCCCGTGACCGTGGCTGCGTGGGCGGTCACAACGGACAGCCCCATGACAGCCACCAGCAGGCACACCAACATCAGCATTTTGTGAATGGATTTCTTCATGCTCGTCCTTTCTCCCAACGCAAAAGACCGGCAGCATACGCTGTCGGCCTTTTGGTCGGGTATTCAGTTGGCTTATCCGTACAGCACCACCACGATGTATTCGTCCGATGCCGCATCGTAGCGGACGGTACAGTTGAACCGTGCATACGCGCTGACCGTTTCTGCACCGTCCATAGCGGCAAGGCAGGCGAAGGTGGCGTCCACGTTGCCCTGCACCGCGGCGGTCAGTGCTGCCTGTCCGCCGTTCTCCGCCAGCCATGCCACGCTGTCCGCCGTGCCGGGGAAGAAGCTGGAATTGGCCGCGGTCATGCTGGTGTCGATGGTCACACCGTACTGCGCTCTTGCGTACTTGTTACCCGCCCGAATAGCCTCCGCGATGGAGTAGATGTTCCCGCTGGCAGCGGGCGCAGGTTCGGGAGCAGCCTCCTGCACTGTCTGTTCCTTTCCTTCTGTCGGCGTAGGCGCGGGTACGGGATCAGGTGTGGGTATCATCGGCTGTTCGGGTATAGCCGGCTGCTCCGGCACGTCGGACTGTTCCTCATCGGTGGGCGCAGACGGTGTTTCCTCCGTCTTGGTGGAAGGTCTCTCCGCATCCTCGGCAGGTTTCGGATTCTCCTCACTGTCTGCATCCTGAGTCTCCTTGACAGTTTCCTCGGCGGGCAGGCTCTCCATATTTTCCAGCGTCTTGTCCTCGACGGGCGCGATGGCCTGCGCCGCGCTCTGTACCGCCGCCACCGGCAGCATCACCGATGCGGAGCTGTCCTTTGACTGCCCACAGGCTGTGAGCAGCAGGAGCGTCCCCATCATCAGTGTCATGATCTTCTTTTTCACGATAGCATCATCCTCTCTTTTTTAAGATAGTACCATTATGTGGTCACGGCTATATGCCGTCAAATTTTTGCCTATCGTTCCATGTCCTGCTCCTGCTTTTTCTCCTGCTGCTGCGGTGCAAGACCGCGCTGGATGCTGGCGCGCTGTGCGGCGAAGGTCTGCTGGAAGTTCGCAAGCACGCTGGTTCTATCCCGTGCCTCCATTCCGTCGAACATCTCCACAAGGTCTGTGACCTTGGGCTTGTCACAGGGTACACCATAGCTGCGGCACAGCATATAGCTGACACTGTCCGCGCTCAATGCACAGCTCTCCCTGCTGTAGTATGAGAAATTACCGTGGTCATGGATGCCCGCGTGGACGGCCTCACGACTCAGCGCACGGAATGCAGCGCTGTCCGAAATATACCCGCTGACGATGATCTGCTGCTGATTGGGGTCATACAACGCATCCTGTCCACGGGCATCGCCGGTCACAACGGGGACAGGCGACACCATCAGAAGCTGGTACAGCGCCTTGCTCATAGCATCGCTGCCATCCACCAGCTGGTTTTTTGCCGGCTGACCGCGTCCAGTGGTCTGGGAGATGTCGAACACACGCCCTACCTTGTAGCCGCGGTACTGCCGCCCGTCCCTGACGTAGGTATCGCCTACGCGGATCTTCATGCCCACTTCCTCCCGCATGACGTTGCGGTTCAGGCCATTCCAGCCCTTCACGCTGTTGAATACCGTCACCTCCGGGTTCTGCTCCATCGCCAGCAGCACATTGGATGCGCTGAAACGCGGATTGTCCGCCTGCACATCCAGATAGTGCAGAAAAGCGCTGGCGCTTTCGGTCACACGGAGGGCGGCAGCGTCATTCATGTCATTGAGGCTGTCACGCTCATCCGCCTTTCTCTGCTTCCATTCCTCGGTCTGCTGCTCCTTCTGTCGGATCAGTTCACTCAAATTTGCCATAATTTTCTCCTTATTTTATCTGTTTATTTTCCTGTACAGGGACGGCTCTTGTCTGCCGCGCCATCTGCTCAGATACCTTTTTCAGCTCCAGCATTTTCGCCCGCACAGACGGTTTATCCATCTCGGTAGACGTTTTGACACCATTCCCGCGCTCCCTGAAGCTGCTCTCTGACCGAGCGCGGGGGTTCGATTTTTTTGTCGGTACATCCTCCCGTACCGGCGCGGGATACCCCATCCGTTCAAAAATGCGGTTGATCTGCTGGGCATCCCTGGCTTTGGCCATGATCTCCACCGTGCCGGTCTTTTCCACGCGGTTAATGATGGGGTAAAACAACACGCCGTAGCGCTTGCTCTCCATCTGAAAGCCCTTCAGATCTTCCTGCTTGACGGAAAAGATGGTCAGCTCCTCGCCGTCCTGGATCAGTCGCTTCAAGCCCGTTTTACCGGCCAGCTTGGGGTTATCCTTGGCCAGTGCCACCAACAGGGCTGCAAGATTCTTCGCGCCCAACCCCGCCAGCTTGACGGCACTCTCCGTGATCTGAATACTCTCCTTCACCACCAGGTCGGCAGTCTCACCGCTGGTACTCATGCTTCCGCACCTCCTTCTTCATATCCTCCTGCCGTTCTTCTTCGGCCTGCTGCACCTGTTGGGATACCAAAGGCACATCCTCCAGTATCCTGCGGCACAGAGCAAGCTCCTTCCGTTTTTCCCACAGGGCGGCGGTCTGGCAGTCGATCTCCGCGCTGCACTGCGCTTTATGCACCTCATCCGCTGCATCTCTCCTTTCCCGATATAGTGGTTTCCTCTGCTGTTCGCCATCGTATATCTCCCGCTGGAGGACGGCGATCCGCTGCTCCAATTCCTCCGCCGTGGTCAGGCCGTTCGTCCATAGATACCGAAACTGCCGGTCATACCGCTGTAAGCGGATGACCTCCTGCCGCATGGAAAAAGGGACACGCCGGAAGTGCTTCTTCCGATGCGTCCCTCGCAGCAGGTACAGGTATCTGAGATACAGTGCCTGAAACCCCGTGATCTTCTTTTTCGGCCCGATAGGGCGCTTTCCTTTGATACGGTATCGCTTTCCCATACGTGTCATGGAGGGCGCGGTCTGTGTGCCGCCCTCCCGCTGATTGGCCAGCCGCCTGCGGATGTCCTGCTCCGTGTACCCGTCGCCCAGGCTATCCAGTCGTATGGCTCGCTTGCCGCCCTGCGGCAGCACGGTCACATATTTGCGGTCGGGCCGATTCTGTACCACATATCCCTCCCGCCGCAGGAGCATCAGAAACGTCTCGTATGTGTATGCTTCTCCGATGATGCGGTCAATATCAGCGCGAATGGTGCTGCGGATCGTGGGCTTGCCGTTCTGCTCCGCCTTCCATTCGGCGTAGTGCTTCCCTTTACCCTGCGGCGCGATAGTGGACAGGTCATTCTCCCGACACAGAGCATCCGATATGCCCCGCACATCAAAGTAGTAGCTGCCGGGACTGCTGTGGTACTTTTTGCCGTCCACAAAGGACACGGAGTTCACCACCACATGATTGTGTAGATGCGCCTTATCCAAATGTGTTCCGATGACTACCTCATAGCGGTCGCCAAACAAGCGCCGGGCAAACGCCACGCCGATGGCGTGAGCCTGCTCCGGTGTCACCTCGCCGGGGGCAAAGGACTGAATGAAGTGATACCCCACCACGCCGCCCAACTTGCCGAACCGCTGCTTTGTTGCCTGCATCTCTGCATAAGCCGTTTCACAGCTTTCGCAGTTAAGGGCAGATGTAAAGAAATACTGTTCCGTTTTCTCTGGATTTGCGGCATAAGTAATACCGGCGTCCAGCGCGGTCTTTTCCCCGTTGGTGACATAATGGATACGGTCATCCAGCCTCCTACGAATGGCAAATACTTTTGTGTAAGCCATGTCATAGTCCTTTTATGGCCTGCCAGAGCATTTCCTGCATCGTCTTGATATGCTCTATATCCTCCATGCGGACAAAGCTGCTGGCATTGGCGACCTTGGCGATTTGGTTGATGTTCGCGGCCATGCCGGACATCTGATGCAGCAGCTTCGTCAGTTCACAGGGCGGACGTGGGCGCAATTCCGCGCCCACAATAAGCCTGCGGATCACCGGCTCCATTTTCAGGCCGGTATCCGCAGAAAGTCGTTTCAGATGCGCGTACTCTGCACTATCCAACCGCAGAGAAACGCGCTTTGCAATTTCTCTCATCCATGTCCTCCTCGTTTTTAATAGGGGTCTTAGGGGGCTGTGCCCCTTAACAAGCGCATTTTGCTGTCAAAATGCTATGCTTGCGACTGCACACAGCCGCAGGCTGTGTGCAGCCCTCTACCTGCCGAAAAAAGAAATCAGCGGGCTTCGCCGCGCTGCGCGTCACGCCGATACCGCAGCAGATCATTGTAGTCCTTCCCCCGCGCCGGTGGCCTGTCGATAACCTCATATCCTCCCAACAGTCCCTTCAACACCGCCGCTGCCTCCCGTCCCGGCGCATCGTTGTCCAGACACAGCACAATGCGGGATATATGGGGTGCATCCTTCAGATACCGCGAAAGTGTCGGTGGTATCTGCCGTTCTTTCTTCCCGACGCCGCCCAGCGACAGTGTGTTTGCCTTGCGCCAATCCTTTCCTCGCTGCTTCAGCAGCGTCAGGTAGGAGAGAGCATCAATGGCGCTCTCAAAGATACACAGCGTGGCACTGCCGACCGGTGTCACTGGCACAGCAAAAGAGTAACGCTTGTCGCTGCCGGCCACCTCGCCCACAAAGCGCTTCTCATGCAGCGTCCCCCGCTGCATGGCGTAGGCAGGTCTGCCACCGGCGAAACCCACGAATACGCAGTTGTGATGCTGTTCCGATTCATAGAGCAGGCCGTGTTTGATGCAGTGGTTGATGATCTCCGGGTCGATACCGCGCCCACGCAGGTATGAAAAAACACGCCGGTTGTCGGCGTGTTTGGGCGGCAGGACAAATGATTTTGTTGGACGTTCTTTCCGGCACGGCGGTTCTGCCAATGCTGCGCCGCCAGCGCTCAGGACGCGCTGCACCGCATCCGGCAGAGACAGCTTCCGCACGGTGGTCAGGTAATCCAGCGCACTGCTGCCGCCAACGCCCCGTGACCACCAGTACCACTCCCCGTTGGAGATTTTCAGGCTGTCATGGCTTTTGGTGGCATAAGCATTGCCGCCCACGCTGACCAGTTCCTCCGGTTCACAGCACCGCAGATAGGTCAGCAGATCCATCTCACGGGCGCGGGCTAACTGCTCTGGCGGAATAAACGGCATAGAGTATCACCTCCTTCCGGGCAAGCAAAAAGCGCAGGCATTTTACCTGCGCTTTTGCGTCATCCTGCAACTATTCAGCTGTTACGCATTGGCGCTATGAAGATAAAATTCACTCTCCGCGACGCGGATCACAAAATCATACTCCAACCTGTTCGCCTTGGACATATTGATATTGTAACGCTTGCTGACCTGCCGCAGATAAGCAAAATACGCCTTATCCTCCTGTGTAAGCGGCGCGACCCACCCTGTTTGGGCGGCGTGATCTTCTATGCGCCGGAGATATTCAAGCTCTTTCTGATCCATTGTCACGCTCCTCCATAATAAAATCTAATAAAATATTTGCCGCAGCTTCCTCTAATATCAGCAACCGAAACGGATCATACCGCACGGGCGCAATTGCGCCAAACGCTTTCTTGTAGTAATCCACCAGTTCACTGGTCTTCGCTCGAAAATACAACACGCCGTCAAAATGATGGTCTAAAGGTAAATGTTGGCCGCAATCAAGGCATTATCGCCTGACTTAAAACCGCATTGCTTCGCTATCCTCCAGACCGTGCTGGAAGAACATGATATAGTAGATGGGGATATATATGATCTTTCCCTTCGTAGAGACCGTTCGCTCATTGGACACAACAAAGGCTTTCTGAATATGATAGTCTTCATTCTTCACGAAGTTGTTCAGCGCACTGTGGATGGTATAGTCCTTGCCAGACTTTACTTCAATGGGGACGGCGGATAACGTGGCATAATCGTCGATGAGGTAATCCACCTCACCTTTATGGCGGTTATCATAATAGAACAGTTCGTAACCATGCGCGATAAGTTCACTGGCTACGACGCTTTCATAGACGGAGCCGAGATTGATGCTGGCTTCATCGTCCAGCACAGCTCGGATGTTATTGCCATAAAGGATGCCGGTCAGGATACCAACATCATTCAGGTATAGCTTCAGTAGATTTTTCCCTGTAGACTCGACCAGCGGGAATACCGGGTTAGAGATAGCCTGAACATTGAGGGCAATACCAGCGCTGATCAGATACTCGAACTCGTCCTGATAATCTGCGAAGGTCTTTCCCCTCTTATCTTCTATGCTTTGTGCTACGACACGTTTTTTCTTATTCTCCATGTTAGAGGGGATCAGGTCATAGATGCGGCGGATCTTCAGCTTACGCTCCTCGTCATACTTGGATGCGTCGGCGGCATAGTAATCATGGATCTCCTGCTGGATCTCACGGACGAGCTGAATGTTGTGGTTTTCCAGATAGGAATTGACCGCGTCCGGCAGGCCGCCGACCAGCAGATATTTCCGAAAGAAATCCATCATCTTGTTGTGGGTCGGCTCATCCAGTGCTTCCAGTCCCTCGAACTTCTTTCTCATGGCAGAGATGGCAAACTCGTTCAGTCCGTTGGCATAGAGAAATTCCTCAAAGTCCAGAGGGAACATCCGAACTTTACGGATACTGCCCATAGGGATCGATGTGGTCTGTGACAATGTCACTCCCAACAAAGATCCGCTGGCAATATAGGTGAAGCGATCATCTTGGGATAGGAACTTCAGCAGAGTCAACAGATGAGGGTATGCCTGGATCTCGTCGATAAAGATCAGCGTGTTGTCCTTCTGCTTCATCTTGCTGCCTTCCAGCATACTGACTTGCAGGTAAAAGTCCTCGACGGTTTTCGTTTCGGCAAATAACCGTGGGCCGATGGAGTCCTCCACCATGTTGATCTCAATGAAGTTTTCAAACAGTTTGTGTCCTACATATCGGATGATATAGGTTTTTCCAACCTGACGCGCACCGTCTATCAGAAGGATCTTCTTTGAATCGCTCTGCAGATGATCTTCGATAAGAGATTCGATTTTTCGGAACAGCATCGTCGTCCCTCCTCGTGATGACTTTTCAAACGGATTATACACTACATAGAGGAACTTTTCAATATAATTATGTCGAAGTTGCTGGCACTTTTCAAAGATGTAGATGCCCCTTTGTAGTAGTCAAGAAAAGTAGACACGAAAAATATTTATTTTTGATTTACTTTTTCAAAAGTGGACACGATGATTCCACGCCTTGTAAGGGCCTTGTTTGCAAGGGATAGTAGTTTTGGATAGAGTAGAGAGACAAAATCAAAAGTAGACACGGCACAGGGTTATTTTTCTGTATCTTTTCGTTTCTGCACGAATTTGGGTTCTTCGGTCAGGATGCGCTTTGAGAAAGTATCCTTCTTTTCAAGCTCACCTCGATAGAAGCGCTTGCAGTAGTTATCCGGTGTGTCATAGCCGATTGCAAAGCAGGGACGCTGCCGGTTATAAAAGTCAACATAGCGGCACAGGACATCTTTCACGGCATCTCTCGTACGGCATTCTTCTAATCGAAAATCGATGAATAGTTCTTCTTTTATCCAACCGTTTAGAGCCTCATTGACAGGATTATCCGTTGGTTTACCTGCCTGCGCCATGGAGCGGACAAGGTTGCTGTCCTGAATCAGTTCGTTGTACGCTTTTGAGGAATACACAGAGCCTTGGTCGGTATGGATAATGGTTGGTTCTTTCTTTCCATGCAGCAGCTCAACGACATCCGCAAGACCGTCCAGATACTGCTCCCGCCCGCCACGGCGTTCAGATAGTTTCCATGCGCAGCATGATCACCATGCGCACCATATCAAAGTCTACGGTTGCTGTCAAACTATTTCACCTTGCCAGCCCCGCCCGCATACGGTGTGCGTAGTTCTCCACGCTGTACCGCCGCATATAGGCGTTCTCGCTGGGCGCGGCGCTGTCCAAATTAATACCCTCCAGCCGGTGATCATCGGGCCGCAGCACTTCCTCCACGGGGATCACGCGGACACGCGCCCTGCTTTTCCACTCGCCGCCGAACACACCGCCCACGCTGTGAAAGCCCCGATCACCGCACACCCACAGCAGCCGCTTGCCTGCCGGAATGTCTCCAAAGGGCTTCTTGAGTATCACTACCGACCATGGTTCTGCGCCCGCCACTTTATAGTAGCCGGAATTCTCGGCCTTTTCATAGGCGCGGATCATCTTCTCAAATTTCCACTGCGGTTCTATGTAGAACCAGCTCTCCTGGTATCCCATATCGACCTACCTTTCCAATTCTGTTGTTTTCCGTGCCGGTGGCTGTTCCTTCGGCATCTCTGTATCGCCTATGACCTCCGGCTCATGCTTGTCCATATTCAGCAGCGTGTTCAGTTCCTCCAACCGCGCCAGCTTTGTTTTCAGCTCCTCCTCACGGGGAAATGGCTTCTGCACCTCCACCTTCGCCGTTTCCAGCTGGTTATGCAGATCACTCAGCTTTTCCCGGCAAGCCTGCTCCTTGAGTGGCAGCGCTTCCAGCAGATTATCCATGCGCTGGATATTGCCGAACACATCGGTACCCAGCGTCACCACATGGCGCAGCTGCCCGATCATGGTCAGCCGGTACTCCTGCGAAAAGCTGTCAAAAGACAGTTCCAGCGTCAGGCCACGATAAGCGCCCACCTGCGTCGGCTCCGGCGTCAGCATATTCTGGCACATGGCCAGCAGCTCCGCGCCCGCCGCCTTCTTTTCGGTATAGACCTTGCCCGCCAGCGTCATAGGGGAGAAGCCGTCTGCATTGGGTGCGGTATGCTCCTTGACCGTGGCAATATCCGCGCCGTACCCGGCGAGGCGTTCCTGCGTCTCTGCGAGGGACTTGGGAAACGTCTTGCTGATGGCATTCTCCAGCGCGTACCGCTGGCTGAGGTGGCTGCTTTTCAGCAGCTTCAGCTTCGTCACTTCGATATCCAAGTCCATTTTCTCCTTGATAAGCGGATTACCGCTGGCCAGCGCCTTGATCTCCGCATAGGAAAGCGCCTGCTCATCCACATCCTCGGCGGAGCGCACAGGGGACTTGCTGGTCATGATCTGCGCGATGAATTTCTGCTTTCGCTCCACTAACTGATAGAGGTAGGCGTCAAATGTACCCTCGGTGACGTAGCTGTAAATATCCACCTCGGCATTTTCGTTTCCCTGCCGGATGATGCGGCCCTCCCGCTGCTGAAGGTCGGATGGCCGCCACGGGCAATCCAGATGGTGCAAGGCCACCAGCTTCTGCTGGCAGTTGGTTCCGGCACCCATGCGCTGTGTGCTGCCCAGCAGCACACGCACCTGACCGGCCCGCACCTTGGCGAACAGGTCTTTCTTCTGCGCCTCCGTCTTTGCATCGTGGATATAGGCGATCTCATTTTCCGGTACACCTATTGTCAGCAGCTTATCCCGAATGTCATCGTAGACGCTGAAAACGCCTTCGCCCTTTGGCGTGGACAGGTCACAGAAGATCATCTGGGTGGAGCGTTTTTCCGCCGTGCGCTGCCAGATGTCAAATACCGTTTCCGCGCACTTGGCCGCCTTGCTCTCCGGATCGCTGGGCAGCATGGGATTGATGAGCCGCTGGTCTAATGCCAGCTTCCGGCCATCGTTGGTAATCAGCAGCATATTGTCCACGCTGCTGTCCACCTGCTTGTTGCGTACCTGCTCGGCCCGTTCCGCCAGCGACGCCACCATCTCCTTCTGATACTCGGACGGTTTCAGGGCGATATTGTGGTAGTGAGCCTCCGGCACCGGCAGGTTCAGCATATCCGCCGTCTGGATGTCCGCCACATTTTTGAATACAGAGATCAGCTCCGGCAGGTTGTTGAACTTGGCAAAGCAGGTCTTGGCACGGTAGCCCGTCCCCTCCGGGGCAAGCTCGATAGCCGTGACCGTTTCACCGTAGTTGGCAGCCCATGCGTCAAAATGCTGGAAGCCTTGCTCCTGCAATGCTCCCATTTGCAAGTACCGCTGGATGGTGTATAGCTCCACCATGCTGTTAGAGATGGGCGTACCGGTGGCGAACACCACACCCCGGCCACCGGTGATCTCGTCCAGATACCGGCACTTCATATACAGGTCGCTGGACTTCATCGCCTCGGTCTGTGCGATACCGCTGACATTCCGCATTTTGGTATAGAGAAACAGATTTTTATAGTAGTGGCTCTCGTCGATGAACAGCCGGTCAACGCCCAGCTCCTCAAACGTGACTACATCATCCTTGCGGCTCTGGTCGTTCAGCTTATCCAGCCTGTTCTGCAAACCTTTACGGGTCTTTTCCATCTGCTTGATGGTGAAGTTCTCCGCCTTGCCCGCCTTCGCCTCACGGATGCCCAGGATGATCTCGTCCATCTGCTGCTCCAGGATGGCCCGCTGCCGCTGGATACTGACGGGTATCTTCTCGAACTGGCTGTGTCCGATGATGACGGCGTCGTAGTCGCCGGTAGCGATGCGCCCGCAGAACTTCTTGCGATTTTTTGTTTCAAAATCCTTTTTCGTGGCCACCAGCACATTGGCGGCAGGGTAGAGCTGCAAGAACTCGCTGGCCCATTGCTCCGTCAGATGGTTCGGTACCACAAAGAGAGATTTCTGACACAGCCCCAGCCGCTTGGATTCCATCGCCGCCGCCACCATCTCAAAGGTCTTGCCCGCACCCACCACATGGGCCAGCAGCGTATTGCCGCCGTAGAGAATGTGGGCAATGGCATTTACTTGATGCTTCCGCAGGGTGATCTCCGGATTCATGCCACTGAAATTGATGTGGCTGCCATCGTATTCACGGGGGCGGTTGCTGTTGAACAGGATGTTGTACGCCTTGCAGATCTTCTCCCGCCGTTCCGCGTCTTTCCATATCCACTCGGCAAACGCCTCCTTCAAAAGCTCCTGCTTGCCCTGTGCGATGGCGGTCTCCTTCTTGTTAAGCACCGCCACACGCCGTCCGTCCGGGTCGTACTGGTAATCGAAAATACGGACGTCCTTCAAGTTCAGACTGCTCTCGATGATGTCGTAGGCACTGGCCCGCGACGTGCCATAGGTGCTGTACGCCTTGACATTATAGCTGTCCTTGCTCTTGCCCTCGATGCGCCACTCGCCGGTGATCTGGGAGTAATGCACCTTGATATCCCACCGCACACGGCGGGGTGTATCCAGCGTCTCAAAGATGAACTGCCGGACATACTCCGGGTTCAGCCATGTAGCGCCCAGCCGCACGGAGATCTCACTGGCGGTCAGGTCCACGGGCTGCACCTTCCCCAATGCCTCCACATTGGGAAGGTACTGCGGCTCTGTTTCCGCTTTTGCCCGCACCTCCGTCAGCTTCCGGCGCACGTTGCCGGACAGGTACTCGTCCGCGGGCAGATATTTCTCGCCGCCCTTTTCCCCGTAGTCGGGGTTCAGGAAAACGACGCCCTGCAAATCCGCGAACAGGGTGTCCTCCTCCTTGCCGGTGAGCTGTCCCATATACGTCATATCCACACGGGCTTTCTCCCCGATGGACAGGGCCAGCGCCTCCACCGCCGTATCCACTCTTTCGGCAGGCCGGTGACTGCGAATGGTACGCTTGGTGAACAGGTCGGCTTTCCGCTTCAGGCCGCCCTCCTCGTCCAGCACCTCCAGCGAGCACAGTAGAAAATAGGAGTTGTCCTGGTCAAAGGCGATGGCGTTGCCCCGTGAGTTGATAAGCCCATAGTCGTGGGTAAAGCGGTCATAGAGGTCGTTCAGCTTTGCTTGCTGCTGGCGTATCATGCCATCCGGATAGTCCTCTGTCTGATACTCCAGCAGCGTCCGCACACAATCCCGCAGGCCGATCATGCCGCGGATGCGGCTCTCGGCGGTCTTGGACACCTCCACCGGGTTCATGCGGCTGTCCTCACGGTAATAGAGCTTGTCATTCACCAGCGTATAGGAAAAATTGCGGACGGTGGGATCTGCCGCGATGGATTGATCTTCTCCCTCCAGCTCCTCCGCCCGGTCGTAGGCATTGATCTCACCGTGAATATTCTGCACGGCGTTGGCAAGGAGGCTGTCCAGCGGCTGCTCCGGAAACGGCACACAGGTGGGCTCCGGGCCATACGGTCCCGATACCATTTTCATCTCGCCCAGCACCATATCCGGGTGGTCGAGGAAATAGCGGTTCATGGTGATACCGTCGTCATTCGTCCCCAACTGCACCCAGTCTGGCGCGATGTCCACCATGCGGTCACGCTTTTGCAGGAACAGAATATCCGATACCACCTCCGTACCCGCTGCCGCCTTAAAGGTATCGTTGGGCAAACGAATCGCGCCCAACAGCTCCGCCCGCTGGGCAATATACTTCCGCACGTTGCCGGTGCGCTTGTCCATGGTGTAGCTGGAGGTAACGAACGCCACCACGCCGCCCGGTCTGACCTTATCCAGCGTCTTGGCAAAAAAATACTCGTGGATGGACAGGTTCAACCGATCGTAGCGGCGATCCTGCACCTTGAACTGGCCGAAAGGCACATTGCCCACCGCCACGTCAAAGAAGTTATCGGGGAAATCCATCTTTTCATAGCCGCGAACGGAAATACTGCTGCGTGGGTACAACTGACGGGCGATGCTTCCTGAAACGTCATCCAGCTCCACGCCGTAGACCTTGCTCTCCGCCATGCCCTCCGGCAGCATACCGAGGAAATGACCGACGCCGCAGGCAGGCTCCAGCACGTTGCCCTGCCGGAAGCCCATCTGCCCCAGCGCGGCGTAGATGCTACGGATCACCACAGGCGGCGTATAGAAGGCGGTCAGTGTGGATTCCCGGGCTGCGGCGTACTCTGTTTCGGACAGCAGCCCCTTCAATTCCTCATACCGGCTGTGCTTAGGGTCAAAGCAGTCCGCCAGACCGCCCCAGCCCACATACCGGGACAAGACCTCCTGCTCCTCTGCTGTGGCGAGGCGGTTCTCCGCCTCCACCCGCTTCAAAAGCCGTATCGCCGCCACGTTGTTGGCATACCGCTGACTGGGTGGTGCTGCGCCCAAGCCGTCATCAGTGATGCGGTAGTTGACGCCGCCCGCCGACAGCGGGGCGGCGGCTTCCAGCCTCTCTTTTTTTCTCGGCAGGTGAGGGACAGGCGGCATCGCCGCCTGTCCTTGCGGTGCCTCCTCCCTCTGCTGCGCCTGCGGCAGCGGGGATATTTCTTGCTCCTGTGCCAATTCCTCCCTGACCCCCACTTCCCCGGTGGGAGTTATGGGTGTCGCTTCCTGCTCCGCTTGCCGTAATCCATTGTCGTGCCGATGGTTAAACAGGCTGAATGTGCCGTTGACGTATTCGGAAAGCTGTTCCTTCGCCTGCTGGCAGGAATCATAGTGCCGGTCGCCCTCGTCCATGCCATCCAGATAGGCAGTCAGGGCTTCCAGCATTTCCGCTGTCTTTGCCTTATCCGCCAACTGTTTCTCAATGACAGGAACGGCGTCGTAGTAGTCCGCGCCCTTGGGGTACGGCTTCGGCACATCGTCCGGTGCATCTGAAAAGCCGAAATACACCGACCGTGCCAACCTCCGCCGTTCATACTGCGGGATCTCCGCAATAACATCCTCGCCGGGGAAGCGCCTCTGCGCGATGAGCCTTTCATACTCCTTGACCACATTGGGAATGGTCAGCTTGACTTCATCGTACCGTTTGTGGGCATATTCCCGCCGATAGGTCAGCCCCTTATAAGTTTTTGTATGGTCATACCCGTCGCGCCCGCCGCCGCTGTATTCCCCAAAGCACTTTTTGATGAATTTCTGCTGCTCCTCCTTCGTGTGGGGATAGCAGAAAAAGGCGTACACGTCCAAGCGGCTGTCCACGGTATCCGCCAGAAAGAAACTGTCGATCTCATCCTGCGTGATGAACATCTTGCACTGGCGCAGGAAATCCGGCTGTGCGGTAAAGCTGCGCTCCGGATAATTCAGACCGTCCAGCACTACCCCGATCCGATGGGTGCTGTACCCCGACAGCCGGAAACGCATGATGCTGTGATCCTGTTCATAGGCACTCAGAAAAGCGCGATATTCCTCGGCCAACGCCACAAGGCCGCCCTCGCTCTTGGCAAAGGCAACCATATCCTCGTCCAGCTCCGGATAGCCCTTGCGCTGGTCGTGGATGGCCAACGTCTGGGGGAACAGACCCTGTGCGCGGCCCTCCTCAGTCAGATCGCGGGCGGTCATCAGCAGGGCATCGCCCATCTCAAGCAACACCTTGTCCTGCGCCTGCTCCAGCTCTGCCGCTGAAAGGTACGTTCCCGCCTCCAACAGCTCCAGTAGCCGCGCCGATGCCTGCTCCCACGTCACCGTGGTGCGGCTGTGGCCTGTGCGGATGCTGTCGCCCTGCGCCAGATGGATACCATCCTCCATAAACCACACGGCATATTTCTGACCGTCATATTCGATGCCGCGTCCGTTCTCTGTACCGAACTCACGGCGCAGAAATGCGGTACATTCCGCCTCCGGACGCTGGCGCATATAGAACACCGCGATCCGTTCCGCGCTGCCGCGGCTGTTGCCCGCCGTATACAGCGCTTGGTCGATAACCGTCTGCGGCACTGTGCGGGTGGGGAACAGTTCGCCCATCCGCTGCGCCTCCGGCACCTCGTAGACGGCAGCTCCGCCGCCCATGTCAAAGAAGGAAAGCTGCTCCGCCATCATCGGCGCGTTCTGCAAACCCAGCTTGATCTTATACTCGCCACGCTCGATAAGACCCTCTGTCATTTCCGCGACCACGCCCCATGAAAAAACGGACTCCGATGTACGGGAGAGGAAGCTGCCCTCCCACATCAGGAGTCCGTTCTGCTGTGCGTGGTAGCCTACCCTGATCTTGTCCGTACCGGCCAGGACTTCCACCCATATATCATTGTAGCTGTTTTTCAGGAACTCCGTGCGGCTCGTAATATCTCTGTTGACTTGGAAATATGCAAAAATCTCCTGCCGCGTATGCTTGCGCCCGCCGTCGTCCAACAGTATCGCTTCAATGAGGTAAGTATCCAAAAACGCCGGAAGCTCATCGCTCCCAGCGTTTTCGCCTGTACTATTCAGTTGTAGATCAGGTCTTTCAGCACCGCTTCCTCCGCGCTGTGCTTCAGGTTGTTCATCAGGCCCGTCCAGCGCTGGGGATCGGCGGCTTTCAGCTCCTCCGTCACGCCCTCGGCCTTCGCCATCTGCGCCACGGCCTGCGTCACCATCTTCTGCGCTGTCTCCTCGATCTCCGCCAGATGCGCCGCCAGTTGGCCGCTTGTCTTGAGGTTGGTATACAGCACTCTCCGGTGCTCCTTGAGATACTGCCTCCGCAGCTCCGCGTACTTGCCCAGATGCGTCTCCGACTCTTGCGGCAGCAGCAGGTTCGGCAGGCAAAAGCCCTCCTGTACCCTGTAGGTCACTTCCATGTTCCGCGCTCCTTTCTTTTTCGATGTTGTTTTGCTCTTTGCCTGCATCATAGCCGATTTGTGCATCCTTTGCAAAAAACTGTTCCCGCTGCGCCTGCATCACCGTCCGGCTGATCTCCCGCAGGCCCATCTCGGCAATATCGCTGGTGGCGATACCCAGCGCGTTGATGGTGCCGGGTGTATCAAAGGAATAGATACCCTCAAGATCCTCCGGCAGTATGTAGGCCATGGCAGGCAGAGAAAGGCGGGTCATCATCATATAGGCAACGCTGCACTCCAGCGCCCGCCGGTATGTGACCTCTACATTCAGTGCGTCCAGCTCCTCCAGCATACTGCCGCGGCGACAGTCCAGCAGATCCCGCAGGTAGTCCGGCATATTGTCCGCCACAGCGTTGCGGCTGGCGGACAGTATAGCGTCCGGCAAGGTGTCCTTTTCGGCCAGTGTGCCGAAGGTGGCCTCCAGCGTTTTGATGACTGGTTCCGTGTAGGCCGCTTCCATCGTCCAGATGGGGACAGGCCGTGAGACAGGTGTGGTGTGGGTATCTGCGATGTCAAAGTAGTGCTTCAGCCGTCCCTTGCCGTAGGTTTCATCAATAACAGCAATGCCGGTAGCGCCCGTATTGACCCACCGGCCAAACTGCTTGTTCCACTTCTCCAGCTCCAGCACCGCCGTGGCGTCAGGACGCTGGGCGTAGATCAGGACTTGCTCATCGAACGGGCATTTGTAGTTATAGCAGGCCGCCCGCAGAAAGCCCGTCCAGTTCTCATAATCACTGGTCAGTCTTGTCAGTGTGCGGCTATATAACTCCGTAATGAATTGAAATTTACTTGCCAAGGCATTGCCTCCTTCCTCAAAAATGTTGAGCGTATTGGTTCTCGTCTACCGTGCTTCGCCCCGTTCTTTCAGCGTTTGCAGCCCCTTCAAGAAGCTCGGCACTTCCTGAAATCCTACAGCATCCACATAGTAAGCCTTTCTCTCACTGCCGCGCTTGACCACGATCACATCGCTCTCAGACAGGGGGCGCATTCGCTGGCAGAAAGGCCGTGTGTCCGCATTGTGCTTTTGGTACAGCTTATCCAGCGTCATGTCAGGAGCCAGAACTCCGGCAAAGGCTTTGCGGTAATGGGCGGCGCGCAGCTTGCCTTTGGCCCGCTCATAGCGCATAAAGGCGTAGTCCACCTTACCCACGTTGTCGATCTGATATATCTCATAGTACCCCGCGCCCGCTGGAAGCTGTGTTGGATCAAGCGGCTCATACACCGTGCCTGTCCGCTGCGCTGCCTCTGCAAACTCGCAAATATGATAAACCTCGCTGCCGACCAACGTGTGGTAGTCGTCGATATAGGTGCAGGGCCGTATCACGCTGCTGCCATCCATCCGCGTCATGACGATGCTGGCCCCGTCCGGAATATAGAACAGCGTATTGTACGCCGCATCAATAAAGCGAATCCGGCGTTTGCTCTTATCCGGCTCCGGAAAGGCGATAACGCCCATGATATTTACCGGCTCACGGTCTGTCATCTTTCTTCACCTCGTTCCTTTTTCAGCGCGGTACGGCTTTGCTCCCGTTGTACTCGCTGCTCTTTTTGCTCCTGATACTCGTTACCCGCCCTTTCACAGAAGTCCTCGATCATCGCCGCACGGTCTGCGCCATAATGTCCCCAGAAGAAGTTGGGCGGCCCATCTCCGTCGTTCTTGCAATTGCGCTGCCAGGTAACAAACGGGGCAGGCGCTTTCGAGTGTTCGCCCAAAGCAAATTCGGCGTTTCCCACGCGCACCCGCGCCGTGATCTTATAGTCCGCATTGATGATCTCACCAACGACATAGCTGCCGCTTTCCAGTTCCATGGTGTAGCTGCCGTTCTGCGCCTGCTGCGCTTTCACCGGCATGGCGGGTACACCGCAGACCAGATCCGGCTGCATGACAAACTGTGACCACGCGCCCAGCAGTTCCTTCGGAAGCGCCGATACCGGCAGATACATTTTTGTTTCCCCTAAGACCTCATACCGCAGCAGAAAATCATCCACCGGATAGTAGATGCTCATAACAGGGTCTTTGATATGCCCCTTTGCCATGATCGCGTTCCTATACCTGGCGTTGTCCAAATACCACTGCGGGTCTGCTCCCGGCAAATTCCAGCCAAACATAGAACCGGCGCTCATAGCAGCCTCCTGGATGTCAGAAACACCGCACCGCCGATTATGCTCTTGGGCTATATTTTGGTTCTCCTCCCGGTTTCCGGTATCCCACTCGGAGGCATAGTAGCCGCGCTCACCCCTCTTGAGAATGATAAGCTGCCCCGTGGAGGGTATCGTGGAAAAGCAAAAGTCAGGTAATTCATTCCTTCTCATGATCGGCCACCTCATCTCTCCTGCTCCTGCTGCCTGCGTCGATGCCAGCCCTCCAGCAACTTGACGATGACTTCCTCCATCTGCTTGGGGGTATAGCTGGCAGGGAAGTACTTTTGCAAACGGTCGTTCCGCAGCGTCACTTTCCGCTCCAGCGGCTTTTCCTCCCGCATAATGAGGTCGATGATGTTGTTCTCCAGCTTTCCCTCCGCGCTGATCTGCTTGAGCCGCTGGGCCTGATCCACGGAGGGCGATACCTCGTCCCGCTCCATGAGGAACTGGAGGTAGGTTTGTTCTTTCTCGGTCAGGTGGGAGATGTAGTCGGCTGCCGGAACGAATTTCAGCTTTCCCGCGTCCACCGCCTCCATCAGCGGCGGAATCAGGTTTGTCAGGCGGATATAGCGTTGGATTTGCATTCGGCTCTCATTTACTTGTTCCGCCAAAACCTCCACAGAAAAGCGTCCTTCAAAATTCTGCCCAACTTGGGCAGAATTCTTTGCAGGCCGTCCTGCACTCCGTTTCATGGCGTCCAGCTTCAGCTTGTATGCCTTTGCTTTCTCGCTGGGCAGCAGGTTTTCCCGGTTGATGTTGTAGTCCACCACCAGAATGTCCGCGTCTTCGTCACTGTAATCCCGCACGATGACCGGGCGGGTGTCCAGCCCCACCACCTTGGCGCAGTAGTCGCGCCGGTGGCCGGAGATGATCTCATACCCGCCCTCGCTGCGGGGACGAACGATCAGCGGCTCGGCAATGCCGGTACGCTCGATGCTGTCCATTAGCCGCACCAGATCGGCGCTGGGCCGGTCTACGGAGTACGGCTGCCGCGCATAGGGGAATACCTGCTCCGCAGGTACGATCTGTACTCGTTCCTGTCGGTCAGCTTCGCGTTCAGAATCTGTTTTGAACAGGTCATCGTACCGGGTCAGCTCTATGCCGTTTAGCTTGCGGGCCAAGCTGCAACACCTCCTTCGTCAGCGCGGCATACGCCTGTGCCGCTTTCCCGTTTGGGTCATGTTCGTAAATGCTTGTTCCTGTGGCGCTGCTCTCCGCCACGCGAATGGAGCGCGGTATCTCGCTGCTGAACACGCGGCTGCCGTAGTTCCTGCGTAGCTGCTCACTGACTTCCTTGGCCAGCGTGGTACGACTGTCCATCATGGTCAGCAGGATACCGTCCACCGTCAGGTGGGGATTGATCTGCCGCTTGACACGGGCGATGGTACGCATAAGCTGCTCCAGCCCCTTGGCGGCCAGATACTGCCCCTGCACCGGAATGATTACGCTGTCCGCCGCTGTCAGTGCATTGATGGTCAGCATTCCCAGCGAGGGCATACAGTCGATGATGGCGTAGTCGTAAGCCGATGCCAGGGTGGACAAATACTGGCGCAACACCGTTTCACGGCTCATGATGTTCACCAGCGTTACCTCCAGCCCCGACAGCTCAATGTTGGTGGGAACAAGATCGACACCGGACTCATGGTGCAGAATACCCTCGCCGGGTGCGATGGGTTCCTCATTGACGGTCTTGGTCATCAGATCGGCCAGCGTAGGGGAAAGCTCGTCCGGCTGCCGCCAGCCCAGCATTTGGGTGAGATTGCCCTGGGCGTCGGCGTCCACCAACAGGACTTTCTTCCCCTGTCGGGCAAGGCCGACACCCAAACTGGCGGCTGTGGTGGTTTTCCCCACGCCGCCTTTCTGATTTGCCAATGCGATGGTTTTCAAAAGCACACCTCCATTTCGTGTAACAAAAAAAGAGCCTTTCGGCTCTTGCTCTGACAGTATTCCGTTCTACCCGCTCCCGCCGTTGAGATCATGGCCCACCATCAGGGCATAGTGGTTATCCATGGTCAGCGGCGCGTTATACAGCGCGGTCAGCAGGTATTGCTTCACATGGCGCACCTCCGTGGTGTTCTCGTTGATCCGATCCAGCACATACAGCAAGTGCGCGCCGGTCAGCTTCAGCAGCCTTGAACGCACTGCCTCTGCTGGCAGTTCCTCGCCCGCCACACGGATGGTGGCCTTGGTGGAACACACGGTATCCAGCATCAGTCCCATCAGCTCGTCCAGCCGCCCGCGATCAACCTCTGTGTAACCGACAAGATAATCGTAGTCCACATTGGCCATGATCTGCTCTTGATAGCCGTCTCTCCGTTCCAATTCATTCCCCTGTATAGTCTTACTCTCTTGAGGGAAGGAAGGGAAGGACTTAGTAGAATCCGTACTTAGTATTTCTTTACTTTGTTCTTGTATATTTAATTGCACGGGATTTTCCTGTTTAGGTTTTCCCAAGACAGGTTTTACCTGTTCAGGAAAAGCCCGTTTAGGTGCGTCACCGGTATTTCCCGCCTGAACGGGATTTTCCCGTTTAGGTGGTTCCGGCTCTCTGGGCTGCTCCAGAATGGTATATTCGATGCCGCCCAGCGTACCGTCCGCGTGACGCTCCCGCGCCCGCACGATGTACCCCGCGCCCTCCAGCTCCCGCACCGTGGCGCAGATGCTGTCCACGCCGTCTTTACAGATGCAGGCCAGCCCTTTTGTGGTATAGTCCCAATCCTCCGGCAGCGACAGCATCAGGGACAGCAGCCCCTTCGCCTTCAGCGACAGTGACTTGTCCCGCAGATGGTGATTTGACATGACGGTGTAGTTCCGCGTTTTCTCCACCCTGAATACAGCCATGGACGCGCCCTCCTTTCCATTCGTTTTTTATATAGGGATATAGGTAAAGGGACGGTTCGCGCCGTCCCTTCTCACTTCTTATTTGCATTTTTTACTTAATTGCCCCACCAGCAGCTTCATCACTTATCTCAATTCCAGTTTCAAAAGACTCTACCACTGGAGTAAAATTCTTCCTGTCGAAATACTTGGAATTGCACGCTGCAACGTAGACTTCTTTCGTAATCAAATTCCGTTTCCACAGGCGCTTCAGCAGGACTAATGCAATGTCACGATCAACTTCTGTCATAGGCGCTCTCCTTCAGAACTGATAGTGCCCCGATTATAACATATCGCACATGATATGAGCAACCTATTTCCATTCACACATTGATTTGCTTTTTCCTTGAAATCATTTGTTTTGTAAATAAGATATATATCACAAGAGGAAACCCGCTTCCGCCGGTTTCCTCTTGCTTGTTGTCAAATTTCAGAGTTAAACTGTTCCAAAGCACCTTTGAATCGGCGGTCGTCGATCACGATTCTGTCTAATATTTGTCTAATAGCAGCCCCGATTTTGGCACCAAATTTGCCAATATCAGGCAATACTGCCGAACACCCCGCAACAGGCAGTTCGATAAAAAGTCCTGTATTCATGCGGGTTTGCGGACATTTTGAAGCACGGCGTACTACACGGCACGACCCGAATGTTATAACTCCTAAGCGGATGCTCTTAGGTTCGATTATACGAAATGGTGCCATAATTTTGATAGAATTCTTCCTCAAACCGTTCCGTAGTCTTACGGCGATTTGCATCCAGTATGTGACCATAGATCTCCGTAATCATGTCTGCTTGCGAGTGGCCCGAATCTCCCTGCACCGCCTTAATGTCCCCGCCTGTCAGAACCAACTTATAGGTGATACTGCTATGGCGTAAGCTGTGGAAGGTCACTTTGGGGAGATTGCATTTAGTCAGAAGTCCTTGAAAATGTTTCGTAAGAACACCGCCTTGCAATGGCCGGTCGTCTTCATAAGCGAAAATCAGCCTCGGCAATTCACCGATGGCTGATTTTTTCTGCTCATTTTGCCATTCAAGCAGGGAGTACTTTAACGACGGTGGAAGATAGACGATGCGATTGCTTGATTCCGTCTTGGGTGATTTTAGAACGAGAACCGTTTTGCTGTGCGCCTCCGTTGGGAATACGTGCAAAACATCTCGCTCTTCTAACATCAACATCGCATCCTTGCTGACCCGACACAATGTCTTGCTGATCTGCAATGAATTCTGTTCCCAGTTAATATTGTCCCATGTCAACGCCAGTAATTCGCCTCTGCGTAGTGTGCATACGAAAGAAAGTTCAATCGCTAACCGCAGCCACGATACGCTGCAATGGTGCAAAAGGAGTTGGATCTGCTCCGGGGATAGGAATACCGATGATGTTGCTTTGGTTTTGGGAAGTACCGCCTTGTGAAATGGGTTGCGACCCACATATTCCCACAGGACAGCCTGCTCAAATGCACTATGCAGCAGCTTGTGTACGCTTTTCAATGTACTGGCCGAGACAGACTGCCCCTCATATTTGTGATATGGTCCACAGTATCGTGGACCATTTTGAAATTCCATGTAAAGTTTAGATACCAGTCGTGGTGTCAGCTCATCCAAGCGAACGCTGCCAAAGTAGGGATTGATATAATTCCGAATCAATCCCTGGGTGGATGTGTACATGGACAGTGACCATTTTGCTCTGCCATATAACCAGACATATTCCCGAATGAGCTGTCCTACTGTCTGCGGGCGATGTGCCAGTTCCTTCTTTACCTGCTGGTACTGCTCGACCATATATTTCCGGTGCAGCGCATCTTTTTCCGTGCGAAAACTCTCCCACTTCTGTTTTCGGATACCGTTTTCCTTTGTGTAGTAAACCACGCTGTAGCTGCCGCCTCGCTGAACAATTGATGCCAAAGTGATGCCTCCTTTGTTTTTGATGTGCGAAATAAGAATAACATCACTCAAATCACGGTAAATCATGATTGATGAAATGAGTGATGTTTGATATAATAATATAGACAAGTTTTTACATGAGGTGTCAGGATGCGGAACAAAAAACCTCCTTTTGAAATCACAAATGCGATGATCGACCATGTTGCTGAGATTGCGGAACTGGTTGGACGGTTGACATCTACGAATCAGCTTTCAGCCAACCCTACTTTGCGGCGCACCAATCGCATCCGGACAATTCATGGCTCCCTGGCCATCGAGCAGAATACGCTGACTCTGGAGCAGGTCACCGCCGTTCTCAACGGTAAGCAGGTTCTGGCTCCCCCTATGGATATTGCCGAGGTTAAGAATGCTTATGAGATCTATGAGCGGTTGGACGAGCTTAATCCCTACTCTGTGGATGATCTGCTGACCGCTCATAGCATCATGACACGCGGTCTGGTGGATGAGTCCGGTGTGTTCCGTTCCAAGCCCGTTGGCGTCGTAGATCAGGAGGGGCATGTCCTGCATTTTGGCATTCTGCCGCAGTATGTCCCGGATCTGGTCATGGAGCTGCTGGACTGGGTCAAGAGCAGCGATGTGCATATGCTGATCCGCAGCTGTGTGTTCCATTATGAGTTTGAACTGATTCATCCATTTGCCGATGGTAATGGCCGTGTGGGCCGCCTGTGGCATACACTGCTGCTTTCTAAATGGAACCCGGCCTTCGCATGGTTGCCAGTGGAATCGATGATTCATGCCCGCCAGCCGGAATACTATGCGGCAATCAACGCATCTAACGATGCCGGAGAGTCTACGGAATTTATTGAGTTCATGCTCGCAGCCATCAAAGCATCGCTCATTGACGCAATCAACACGAGTGATGAGATGAGCGATGGGCCGATGGGTAAGGCGACGATGCGCTGGAAGCAGATTGAGAAGTTCTTAGAAGCGCATGAGTTTATTATGAATGCGGATGTCCGAGCACTGTTTGATGTGTCTTCCGCTACGGCAAACCGGATTCTTGCTGACTTAGTGACACGAAACACCCTTGTTAAGTGTCGCATAAATGGACATTGGGCATATAAGTCAAGCATAGAAACTCTCTAATAATTTTTATAAACCACCTACCCACTCACTTGCCACAATCCATTAGAAAAACAGACCGGAAAGGCTTGGTTTCATTATGGCAGAAAAGATAGACAAAAACGAATATGTTGATAACAGCAAGGTATTTTTTGATTTTTTGCTGCATACCCACCAATGGTCAAATATTACCCCTGTCGAATATGCTAAATGGTTATCAAACTTCAATGATATTCCAGATGGCCAATATATCGCATGTAGACTATTAAATCGGTTTCTATACTACTCAGACAAAGATATCAAAAAGCTACTCGTTGATGCAATAAACGATGTCTATAGTCAGCAAGTAGTACTTCCACTACAACTTAGCAAAGATTTTTCGTCGCTACCGAGCGAAAACGAGTACGAGATCAACGAAGCAATTAAGCGAACTCTTTTTATCCCTCTAACACCATGGGGGGACCCAGGTGCTAGCGGATTATATATCATGCGATGCATCCATAATTATTACAAGCCCCGTGTGCAATCTTGCCATGTGTCCGAGGTCATCGATTCAATGAGTGCACCATATGACAGAATAGTCATAGTCGATGACTTTGTTGGAAGCGGTGAACAGTTTGCAGACTTTTGGGAAACTGCAGAAATCAAGGATGGAACCCTCCTTAGAGACTGGTGCTGTTCACACCAAATACAAGCAAATTACTTGGCATTGATTGGTTACGAAAAGACTTTAACAGAACTCGAATCTCGTTTTAGCGACATAAACATTTCTTTTGCAGAAGTGTTGGATGAATCCCATCGCATATTTACATCGAACCACCTTTGCTGGGAAGATGCCGAAGAGCAGCAAACTGTTCGAACTCTCCTCGAAACCGAATTATCTAAATATGGGATCAGGCTTATGGGCTTCCATGATTTGGATTTTGCTGTAGCTGTTCACGACACAATTCCAGACTGGTCACTACCTATGTTATACAAGAATATAAATGGTTGGAACATGCTAATTGAAAGGAAGGATTCTTATGAGTGAATTGAATCCCTTTGCCGTTAATCGCGCAGAGTATATGCGAGACCTTTGGAAATACTATGTTCCACTTAAAGAGTTGGATTTAGAGACATCTAAAGCATTAGTTATTGAAGGTGGACGTGGAACTGGAAAATCCACAGTATTTTTATGCAATTGTTGGAGAAATCAACTAGCCGCAGCAGAAAACGATCCCGCTAAAACAATTGATAGCTTTTTAAATAAAAAATCTGTAGGCTTGTATTACAAAGTCGATGGAGCATTCCTAAGTGCTATGGATACAAACAGCAGAGCTTTGCAAGAGAGTACGGGAATTTTTAATACTTATTTATCCGTAGAGCTGTGTAAAGAACTATTTTCGTATTTTGCCGCAATATCTACTCGCAAAAATATCATTGGAGACGTGGAGTATCAAAAAATCCAAAAAGCTTACAATCGTTCTGTGAGAACTACTCCCGCCAATAATCTATTATGCTTTGAAGACTTAATTGACGACTGCGACAATATTCTGAATGCAATCGAAGACTGTATCAACTATGGTGAGCAAATCGCGGATTCATTGATTTTTCGCATTACTTCTGCGGGGTCAATATTTAAATCGGTAGTAGAGGAAATCTTAAAATTAGCACATTTTTCTGATGTTACCTTCCGCGTGTTTATTGATGAATTCGAATCACTATGTGAATGGCAACAAAAACAAGTAAATACTCTAATCAAACAAAGCAACAGCTATTTAATATACAACATATGTATGAAGATCAATGGCTTTAAAACATATGAAACAAATAGCGTCAATGAGATAATACAGCCGACGCATGACTACAAATATTTTAAATTTGAAAATCTGCTTGAGACCGCAGAATATAAAAACACTTTAAAATCAATTTGCGAGAAGCGCTTTACAATGTTTTTTGATCAATTAGAACAAAGACCAGAGTGCTCTACCGACATTGAATTCTATTTGGGTAATTATAGTATTGATTGCGAATTAGCTCGATTTGAGAATCGGACACTCAAGTTTAAAGAATCGTTGGAACGCATAATTTGGACTCTAAGCAAAGACGAAGAAGAATTTCAGTATTATTATGATACCCTATGTAATGAAGCCCCTTTACTCAACGCCCGTATGCACCAAGCCTTGTTGCTCCGTTCTTCTAATTATCGCCCTACTTTGAGCGAGCTCACTTCCTGTTTTTTAGATTGGAAATACAACCGTAAGACTCCCAAAAAGAAAAAATACGATGAATGGTTACATACTACAAAAACAGGTATAGTTTTTCTGCTTGCCAAAGAATCCGGTTTGGAAAAATGGTATTACGGCTTTGATACATATGTAATGCTATCCTCTGGAATTGTGAGATATTTTTTGGAATTATGTGAACAAGCTTTTAATTTTGCAATAATGAACGGTTTTGGGTGGGAACAACCAAGTCCTTTATCCCCCGAAATACAAACAAAAGCAGCCCGATTTGTTAGCCGCTACAAAGTCGAAGAAACCAGCTCTTTCCCATTATATGGCTCTAATCTCAGAATTTTTATTCAGTGCCTTGGACAGATCTTTAAAGAACTTCATAGAAATGAACGCTTAACATTAGGTGAACCCGAGCCAAATCATTTTACAATGGATGCTTTAGACTCGTTAGACCATCGCGATGTGTTGGATTGCGCAATTACTTGCTCCGCGCTTCAGGAGCTACCGCAAACAAAGGGAAAAGAAGCATTAAACACCCATGTTTTAGACTATCACCTCAACAAAATATACACACCATATTTTGAAATTTCCTATTTCAAAAAAAGGAAAATTGTTTTTACAAATTCTCAAATATCTGATCTACTTTCCGGAGACAAATCCAAAGCAGAGCAAGTTACAAAAGCATATCTTGATAGATATTGGGCCAGGAAAAATACAATTCCGGAAAGCAAGGATCTTTCGCAACAAACAACACTGTTTTAAGGTGATCGGCTGATGAAAAGTAGAGAAGAATATAAATTCGAGGATGTGGCAAACTTTTTGCACCAAAACCTTACCTTAATTATTAGAGGTTCCAAATGTTCTGAGGATCGCGCACATTACATTTACGACTGTTTCAAAGAAACAGCTACACCCATCATGTCTATAGACTATGATTTAGCGACAAAAATTTACTCTGTTTTTTATACGGTCGGTGGAATAACGACCACAAAAAGGGTTCAATTTTCGAACGTCCCTCATGTATTAGAGAGCATGCCTGCTATTTCTTTTAAAAACGTTTTGGTCGATATAACCAGCCTGCAGCATTCTGTTATCATGTTCATTATTAACATCTTATTGACTAAAATCAGAGTCGCTCGTTTGTTTCTCTCATACGTTAAACCGCTTGAGTATCTTAATCGAACACCATATGGAAAATATGAATTCTATTCCAAGACTTTCCCTGCAGCGATGATCCCCGGAATGGCTGCCCGAAACAAGTCAAACGAGGTAATCGTTCCTTTCCTTGGCTTCGATGGTGATCGACTAAACAATATACTTGAGGGAATGGATTATGACGAAGTATGCCCAATTATTGGATTTCCCTCCGATAATCCATACTGGCAATTTGAATCCTTGAGAAATTGCATGTTGGTTCTCAAGCATACTGCATCTGAACAAAAAATACGGAAATGCAAAGCCAACAGTGTTTTTGATGCATTGCAGACTTTAGATGGAATTCTAACCGACCATCCCTCACGGAATTTTGTGCTTATTCCGTTAGGAACTAGACCTCATTCTGCTGCATGTGCCATTTTTGCGTCTAGATGCCAAAATGTGCGAATTATTTATGATTATGCACAAGAACGCCCAGTATGTTCTCGTGGTGTACGTTCCGCAACAATCTATAATGTTTCACAATACCTTATTTAGTGGTGGTTTATGAGCAAATATAATTATTACACACCTATTGAACTAGCCGCCCTGTTACTAGAATTGATTCCTCAAAAGGCTTCTATCAGTAGTGCTATCGATATCTGTTGCGGATCATGGAATCTACTTGCTGCCGCGAAGAGGCATTATCCTGAAGTCAAAATTACAGGTGTTGATATTGATCCTGCTGCACACGCTCATTGCATTGAAGGAGCAACATTTGTGTGTGATGATGGTAGATCTTTTGCTAACCGTCAAGAAAAGGCAAAACAGACGTATGATCTCGTCTTATCAAATCCCCCTTTTGGCCCGCTCTCAAAAAAGAAGAAAAAATATAGGAAAGCAGGGAATGTTTTTACCACAAGCAAACGATATGAAGCAGAACTGCTATGGGCGAATTTAAAATTGATGCACACAGACAGTTTTCTGATAATTATTCTTCCATCAACGTATATGAATGGTTCTAGCTATATTGAATGCCGAAAATGGCTAGCGCGCAATTACAATATACATGCAATCGTAAAGCTCCCTTCAAATACTTTTGAAAAGGCAACATTAAATACAGTGGCAATTATCCTTCAAAAAGTAGAGCCGTGTGCTACCTATGTATATAATACCGCAACAAGCGTGTATCAAGCTCACTACGACTCAAAATGGAGCATCAAACTATCCTTTTCTATTACACTGAGAAGAATCCTTGATGGTACATGGGATAACAACTCATACACTTTAGCAGAAGATCAACACTTGCAAATATACCGTGGAAACATTTCCAGCAAGTATTTCTCAAAAACAGGGGATGTTATTCTCCATTGTTCCAGCACCTTTGTAAACAACAGCTGGATGCCAGGGCTTCGGTACTGTACTGGAACCAAAGCATCTCAAAGAAAATACCTCAATCATGGAGATATAGTTATTAATCGAATTGGTCGCTGTGCAGGATACTGGAGCGTATATACGGGTATGCAGAAGTTGATTTCTGATTGCCTAATTGTCGTAAAAGAACCTTCTGATGCAACTATAGAAGCACTTAGAAATCATAGCGAAAACGGTAGGCTACAAATACCTTTACGAGGAGTTTCAACTCCTTATATCACAATAGATGATGTTAGATCATTGCTTCTAAATAATTGATGAATGGCCGCTTATTCTCCTAAATTTCTCACCGCTTACAATAATGGCGGCGCTACCCTAACATGCCCGATGCCCGGAAAACCCTTGATTTTCAAGGCTTTCCGGGCATCACTTACATTAGTTCCGGCGGGATACATAGCTGCGGCTGATACCGTAATGGGCCGCCACCTGCCGCTGTGTCTGGGGCAAATGGCCGTCCAGGCCGTAGCGCCGCCGCAGAACATCCGCCTCCCGAGGGGTCAGCTCCCGGGCCAGCAGCTGATGCAGCAGACGGCGGTCCTCCTTGCTTTGCAGTTCCTCCAGCATGGTGTCCTCTTCCCCCACCACATCGCCCAAATACAATGCGTCACCCTCCGGCCCCGTGTCCAGTGCCTCATTCAGCGACACCTCCCCCTGCAATTTTTTCTGTCCCCGGAAGTACATTAGTATCTCATTTTCTATACAACGAGCGGCGTAGGTGGCCAGCTTGATTCCCTTGTCAGGGCGGAAGGTATTGACCGCCTTGATAAGCCCGATCGTTCCGATAGAGATCAGGTCCTCCTGGTCAGTGGACTGCGTGTAATACTTCTTGATGATGTGGGCCACCAGGCGCAGATTGTGCTCCACCAGTATATTCCGGGCCTCCAGATCCCCTGCGGCACAGCGCTCCAGACACTCCCTCTCCCGGGCGGCGGACAGGGGCTTGGGGAATGACCCGGCGCTACCGGTCAGGTGCAGGGACAAAAACAGGCTGTTGCACAGCAGCAACAGTGCAGCAGACAGCATACGCATCGCTCCTTTCACAACACCCTATGCCCTATGGGAATGTCCCTATACAAAAAGAACACGGACGGCAGCGTCGTCCGTGTTACAGTTCCTCCTCCGGAAGGACCTCACCCTCCTCGCCATTGCCGAAGGCAATGGCCGTCCTGCCGTATTTTTGGCGGATAGCGTCCACGGCCTCCTCCAGCTGCTCCTGCCGCTGACCGCAGGCCTGAGCGGTACTGTCCAGCAGATCCAACTGTTGGAAAGTGCTGCACGTCTCGGTGACGTACAGCGCCGTTACGGTCATGGAGCGAAGGCGGGCAGGCGGCTTCCACAGCTGCCGGGCCAGGTCCGCAGCCGCACGGTAAATATCCCGGACCAGATGGGTAGGCGCGTCCAAGCGGGTCTGGCGGCTGAATGTTTTGAACGATACGTCTTTCAGCGTCACGCTGACGCCGCCGGCATACAGGCCGTGGCGGCGCAGGCGGGCGGCCACACTGTCGCACAGAGGCATCAAGCCGGCGCAGATCTGTTCCCAGCGCACTAGGTCATCGGGGAAGGTAGTGCCGTTGCCCACGGACTTGACCGGATCGGCGGCGTGGCGGGGCTTGACGGGACTTTTGTCAAGGCCGTTGGCGTATTCCCACAACTGGCGGCCCATCTTTCCCAGCAGCTGCTCGGGCATGGCGGGATCGCAGGCGGCCAACTGACCGATGGTTTCTATACCGTATTTTTTCAGGGTCTGGGTGGCGGCGCGGCCGGCATACAGCAGGTTGCCCAGCGGCTGCGGCCAAACGATATTTTGCCACCCGTCTATCGGAATGACCGTTGTAGCGTCCGGTTTTTTCATATCGCTGCCCAGCTTGGCAAACACTTTATTGAACGAAACTCCCACAGAAATCGTTAATCCTGTCTCATTTTTTACTGTTTTTCGAATTTTATTGGCCAGTTTTTCCGCGTCGCCGCCGAAGAGGTGGAGGCTGCCGGTGACATCCAGCCAGCTCTCGTCGATCCCAAAGGGCTCGATCAGGTCGGTGAAGCGCTCATAGATGTCGTTGACGCGGACGGACCACATTTTGTACAGGTCGTGATGGGGCGGCAGAAGCACGAGGCCGGGGCACTTCTTTTTGGCCTGCCAGACCGTCTCAGCCGTTTGTATTCCGTACTTTTTGGCGGGTTCGTTCTTGGCCAGGATGATGCCGTGGCGGGTCTTCGGGTCGCCGCAGACGGCCACCGGGACCTCCCACAAAGCGGGCTTGTCCAACAACTCCACAGAGGCGTAAAAGCTGTTCAGATCACAGTGCAGTATGATGCGCTCTCCCATGCTTTTCACCTCCCGGCACAGCAAATTTCTTTGGCAGTATATGATACAATGTCTGTACCTTTTCTATACTTTCTTTATACTTTTTATGTGCTCCTCATGCGCCTTTTCATGCACCTTTTATGCGCTGTTGGGTCAGGTTCTCTTTCCCTTCCTTCCAGCCTCCCTTTTCGGGGCCAAAAACGAAGGATCGGACGATCATTTTCATGTGCGCCCCTGCACAGGGGGCGCACACAGGTGGCTGTTCAATAGCCGATCCGACGGTCCACCAGACGCAGGGGCTTCTCACCCCGACCGTAGCGCTCCAGGTCCTCACAGAAGAGCTGCACGTTTCGATCGCGGGTGTAGCCCAGGCTCATCTGACCGGAGATGTGGGGGGTGATGAGCAGGTTCTTCGCCGTCCAGGCCGGGTCGCCGGTGGGGATAGGCTCCTGCTCAAACACGTCCAGAGCCGCGCCGGCAAGCCGGTCGTGGTTCAGGGCGTCCAGAAGGGCGGCCTGGTCGATGGCGCTGCCGCGGCCCACGTTGACCACATAGGCGGTCTTCGGCAGCAGGGCGAGGCGCGCCGCGGAGAGAAACCCCTTCGTCTCACCGGTGGCGGGCAGGGCCAGGGCCAGGATATCCGTATCCGGCAGGAGGGCGTCCAGCTCGTCGTTGGTATGGATCTCGTCAAAGGCGGGGTCGGCGGCCTTTTTGGTGCGGCGGACACCGCGGACGGCGGCAGCACCCATGGCCTTGGCGCGGCGGGCGAACTCCGTGCCGATATCGCCGGTGCCCACGACGGTGATGGTGCTGCCCATAATGGAGCGCATGGGGAGCACCCGGCCCCAGCGGCCGGCAGCCTGGTCGGCGCAGTAGACGGGGGCGTGGCGCAGGAGCATCAGCGTGACCATGACCATGTGCTCGGCGATGGTGACACCGTAGGCGCCGGAGGAGTTGGACAGCATGACCTCGGGAGAGGGATACAGGCTGTCATCCAGATAAGCGTCCACGCCGGCAAAGCTGCCGCAGAACCACTTGAGGTTCACGAAGTCCTTTAATTCACCGGGCTTGGGCATACCGTAGATGACCTCATAGTCACCCCGCTTGTCCGCGGGGACGGCGGCGGGGGCCGCGTAGTAGTCCACGGTGAAGCCGGCGCGGGCCGCTGTCTCGTCGATGAGCCGGCGGTGCTTGGGCTCGGTGAAGCTGTCGTAGATGGCGATCTTTCTCATGTTGTATATACCTCCAGGAGTTTTTCCGCGCAGCGCATTCCGTCGGCGGCAGCGGAGAGGATGCCGCCGGCATAGCCGGCCCCCTCGCCGCAGGGGAATATGCCGCGTATATTGGCTTCATAGTGCGCGTCACGCACCAGGCGCACCGGGGAGGACGAGCGCGTCTCCACGCCGGTGAGCAGGGCGTCCGGGTCATCGTAGCCCCGGAGCTGACGGCCCAGGACCGGCAGGGCCAGGGCCAGCGTCTCGCTGATAAAATCCGGCAGGCAGCGGCGCAGGTCGGTATAGACCACGCCGGGGCGGTAGCTGGGGCGCACGGTCCCCGGTCCGGCGGAGGGACGGCCTGTCAGAAAGTCCGCCACCCGCTGGCAGGGGGCGGCAAAGCCGCCGGTGAGGGCGTAGGCCGCCGTCTCCAGCTGCCGCTGGAGGGCAATTCCTGCAAGGGGATGGTCCGAGGGGAAATCTGCCGGCGTGACATTCACCAGCAGCGCGCCGTTGATGTTCTCCCCATCACGGGCATAGACGCTCATGCCGTTGGTTACGGTGCGCCCCGGCTCGGAGGCGGCGGCCACCACCTGACCGCCGGGGCAGACGCAGAAGCTGAAGGCGCTGCGGCCGTTGGGCAGGTGGCAGGACAGCTTGTAGGTGCTGGGGGGCAGAGCCGGGTGGCCCGCCAGAGAACGGTACTGGGCGGCATCGATGGCCGACTGGCGGTGCTCGATGCGGACACCCATGGCAAAGGGCTTGGGCTCCATATACAGTCCGACGCGATGCAACATTTCAAAGGTATCCCGGGCGCTGTGACCCAGGGCCAGGACCACATGGCGGGCGGGCAGGTCATAGGTCTGCCCGTTCTGGCAGACGGTGACGGCGCTGACCGCGCCGTCCTGCATCCGTATATGCTCCAGCCGGGCGCTGAAGCGTATGTCCGCCCCGGCCGCCTCCAGCTCCTGCCGCAAGGCTTGCAGGGCGATGTGGAGCTTGTCGGTACCCACGTGGGGCTTGGCGTCGGTCAAAATGGTATCCGGTGCGCCGCAGCGGACCAGCGTCTCCAGAATGAAGCGGTGGCGCAGGTCCTTCGTGCCGGTGTTCAGCTTGCCGTCGGAAAAGGCGCCGGCGCCGCCCTCGCCAAACTGGACATTGCTGTCCGGGTCCAGCGGGCCGCCGGACCAGAAACGCTCAACGTCCGCCTGACGGTGTTCTACCGGCCGGCCGCGCTCCAATAGAATAGGGCGTGCGCCGCAGCGGGCCAGCACCAGGGCGGCGAACAGGCCCGCCGGTCCCGCGCCCACCACGATGGGCCGGACCGCCGGGGCCGTCACCGGCGGCGGCAGGAAGTACGCTTCCTGTTTATAAGCAGATACGCGCTTATCGCGGCAGCGGCGCAGGACCTGGGCCTCGTTTTTTACAGAGACGGACACCGTGTAGACAAGGGTCAGGTCCTCGCGGGCGTCAATGGCCTTTCGCAGAACGGTGCAGGCGGTGATATCCGCCGGAGCCACGCGGAGCAGCTTGGCGCACCGGGCGCGCAGGAGCGTCTCCTGCTGGCCGGGGTGCAGGCGCAGTTGGTCGATACGGAGCATGGGTGCGTCTCCTTTTTATAGGATCTGGTGGGGGTTCGCCGCCGCGGCGGCGAGTTGGCTTTCCCCCTGACGGGGAGGCGGCCTCCGGCGGCCACATTTCTTTCTGCGAAGAAAGAAATGTGGGAAAGAAAGTCGCTTAGACCTACGGTCTAAGGGTCCCTTGGCGCGCTATGGGTCATGCAAAATTGGCGGTGCTGATCTCGCGGAATTG